>ENA-UOWO01000097-UOWO01000097.1-activated-sludge-metagenome-genome-assembly--contig:-NODE-97-length-121083-cov-54.844416_pt1 | contig 121083 bp, 106 predicted proteins | sample MGYA00238148_ERZ761564 | MGnify/ENA primary metagenome ERZ761564 (study PRJEB28885, sample SAMN05720194) | activated sludge metagenome | isolation source: Anaerobic digester | place: USA... | reverse complement strand
TTGGTGAGGTAATAGGCGGCCAAACCGATTCCCGAAAGATATTTTTCATATACGGTGAACGGGACGGTCTCTTCAGTTACTGAACAATGGGTCAAGTCGACCCATAAAATTTTACCTGTGAATCCCATCAGAAAACCCTCCTCGGGAGAACATGCAATGGCCGGCTGAGAATAGGAAAAGCCCTTTCCTTTGCCTTATACTGCGTAGCGATCGAGTGCGTATACCGTTACGCTCAATCTCTATGGATTTGTTCGTAAACGTGTTAAGATAGAGGATAGATCGGACATTATACCACAATACGCTTCCGCTTACCGGAAGACGGAAACGCTGATAAGCATCGAAATACCGAAGGGAGAATGCTATGAACGATTGGGTGCATTTGACAGACCGTGTTGCTCTATTAACACCTTCCGTCGAGACAGATCGGCCCGGATTGGGTTATATCAGAGGATCCAAAGCTTCTGCAGCTGTTGACGGGGGCAACTCCGTGAAACATACGCGGCTCTTCTTAGAACATCTCCAGAAAGAAAAATTCCCCGTTCCGACGTTTATGTTCTTAACACATTGGCATTGGGACCATATTTTCGGCCTCGGCGTGATGGACAATTGGATCGTGGCTTCCGAAGAAACCAAAAGGTACATGTTACCTTTACAAGATCAGGATTTGGAAAAAGAAATCATGGAAAGCGATTACCAACTCAAGAACGAATTCGTCGACGCATTTGACGTTGCGTTGCGCATGCCGTCGATCACCTACAAAGAACGCTGCGTGTTCGATCTTGGGGGCTTGACGGTTCTTACTCAGTTGGTAGAGTCGGATCATACAACGGATTGCTCCGTGGTCTTCATACCGGAAGAGAAGATACTGTTTATCGGGGATTGTCTTTACTGCGGCTCGGAACGCGGTCAGTATTACCTGGATCGTCTGAGGTATTTGACGTTGATGAAGACGCTTCTGCATTTTCCGGCGGAACTCTACCTCGATTCTCATCGCCAACCCATAACCAGAGCGCGATTAACCGCCACTCTCGAAAAAGTCACCCGGATCGCGGAAGCGTCTATCGAATACCCCGATGTCGCGGAAGCGCTTCGTTTCCTTCAAATGCAGAACGGTTTTGAAGCGGACGACGAGATTTCCTTTTTTTTGAAGGCCTTTGAGAATGGAGAACAACGAAAACCGAGGTATTAAGGGAGATCCGCGAGGCGGAAGCCATAGCGGGAGCAAGGAGGAAAAGATGCCGAAAAACAATATGGTCTTTTGGTCGATCTTGTGCGCGGTGGTAGCGTTGATCGGTCTAGGATTGCTGACCACGGGAATCGCGCTCAACGATATGGATACGATGTGGATGGTATTCGTCGGATTTTTCCTGTTCGTCACCTTTGTGATCTGTACGCTTTTATTCTGGAAACAGGCGCGGTTGCTTCACCAGATGTTCAAGGGTAAAAATCTGTTAGCCCATTGGATCTATTCGAAGGAGAAAGCGGTTCTTCACGCAGAGGGAGAAAAATCGCGTCGCGGTAAGATGAATCTCGTTTTGTGGCTCATCATCGCGGGCTTCGTCGTCTTTTTCAGCTTGTTGTTCGTCCTGTTCGGAAAGATGGACGAAGAAGAGACGCTCCTTTTTCTATCGATTATGGGAGGGGTACTCCTGATTTGCGGTATCGCCGCCTGGTTCGCTCCAATCATAGCTGAACGCAAGATGAAGCGCTCTGTTCCGGAGGTTTTCGTTGGGGAAACCGCCGCTTGGGCGTTCGGAGAGTTTGATATCTGGAAATCAGCGATGACGCGGTTCAAGAACGCATCGCTCAAACACATCGAAAGCCCTGAAGAGGAAATATTCGGCGCCGGTGCCGCTCGAAAGATCGAGATCGTCTACGAACAGATGCAACGGTACGGGTATCAGGAGCGAACCGTGCTCATACCCGTACCTGTTGGAAAGGAGAAAGAAGCCGAAGAAGTCGTCCGTCGCATTTTAGAAGCCAATTCCGCCGGTCTTTAACGCGGTTTGAAGGGGCAATCGCAATCAGGCCGGCCCGTTGAGGACCCGTGGTCATCTCGACAAGTGAAAGAATTTTTCCGGCCAGGATGGTTGTTTCCCTATCGTGGAGAAATAGGATACAAGTTACAGAAACCTTTTAATAAAGGAAGGAGAGACCCTCTTTGAATGTGAAATTTTGGCAAGTCGATTCTTTTACCACTCAGGCCTTTAAAGGCAATCCGGCCGGAGTGTGCGTCACCGAAGCCCCTCTTCCCTCGGACGTGATGCAATGCATCGCGGCGGAGATGAACCTCTCGGAAACAGCCTTCGCTCTCCCTGGAGATACAGAGGGGGATTTTTTATTGCGGTGGTTCACCCCTGTAAAAGAGGTGCGTTTATGCGGGCACGCCACCTTGGCAACCGCGGGTGTTCTCTATGACTATTTCGGAAACAAAGGAAAAGAGCTTCGTTTTCATACGTTGAGCGGCGTGCTGAAAACGCAGTACCGGGACGGTCGTATCGAGATGGACTTTCCCTTGTGCCTTCCCAAACCGCTTTCTTTATCGGAAGAAACAATTGAATCGCTGGCGCTACCCGCCTTTCGAGAAATCCGCTATTCGGAAGAGCTTAAAAAATTGCTCGTCGTACTCACATATGAAGAAGATGTCAAGCGTTACGAACCCGATTTTGAAAACTGGAAGCGTCTAAAATTCCCGATCGAGGTTATCGGGATCATTCTGACGGCAGAAAGTGCAGGGGAGTATGACTTTGTGTCGCGATTTTTCGCCCCCTGGTTAGGAATCAACGAGGATCCCGTAACCGGTTCTTCCCATACGATATTGGGGCCGTACTGGCGCGAAAAGCACGGAAAAAAAAGCTTCCGCGCCTTCCAATGTTCAAAGAGGGGCGGAGAACTGTTTTTGACGGTAGAAGCGGAACGGGTGCGGATAGAAGGCCGATACATCTTTGTCCTGGAAGGGGTTCTGAGCATATAAAAAAGCCGCCGGTCTAGACCGGCGGCTTTCAGAATCAAGTGTTTCCGAGTCGAAAAACGGTAGCTTACGCTAAACGGCATTTATCTGCCGCTTCCCGCTTGAGCCTTGCTTCGATTCCGGAAAGCAAATCCGGCAAGCTCTCTTTCTTCAATGCCGAAATGAGAACCGAATCCGGGTACTGCGTTCGAATCAACTCTTGTTTTGATTCATCCAGCAAATCACACTTGTTGAATACTAACAGGACCGGGATATCGGAGACTTCGATCTCGTCCAAAACCTTTTGGCTGGCGTTGATCTTTGCCTCATACCGGGGATCGCTCGCGTCTACCACCATCAGCAGCAACTGGCTGAACCGTATCTCTTCGAGCGTCGCTTTAAAAGCTTCGATGATTGTGTGGGGAATTCCTTGAATGAATCCGACGGTATCATTCATCACGACCTGTGTCCCGGAAGGCAAAAAAACTTTCCGGGTAACGGGACTGAGTGTGGCGAAGAGAGCGTTTGCCACATAGATATCCTGATCTTTCGATAAGGTCCGCAACAAAGTGGACTTGCCGCTATTCGTGTACCCGACCAGCGAAATAATTGGTACTCGTCTGTCGATTCGCGCTTTCCGTTGAATATCGCGTTGTTTTTCCAAAGCCTTCAGTTCTTTTTTCAGCTCGCGTATCTTGAGAAAAAAGGTGCGCCGCTTGACTTCCAATTTCGTTTCGCCGGGCCCGCGGGTTCCGATGCCGCCGCCCAGTCGGGACATCTCTTTGCCCATCCCGACCAAGCGCGGGAGGCTATAGACCGCCTGTGCCAGCTCTACCTGAAGACTTCCTTCTTTTGTTTTGGCGTGCAAAGCGAAGATGTCGAGGATGAGTTGCGTTCGGTCGACGACCGGACAGGCGATCTCCTTTTCGATATTCCGCAATTGCACCGGAGTCAGCTCATTATCGAAGATAACGAGATCCGGTTTCAACTCCTCCACCGCTTGCTTGAGCTCGGCCAGTTTCCCTTTGCCGACATAGGTTCCGGGATGCGGCTCGTTTAATTTTTGTTTGAGTTCAAAGACCTTCTCTCCGCCGGCTGTGTTTAGTAGCGCTTCCAATTCTTGCAAAGAATCGTTGAACTCCCATTCTTCTTTGTCTTTCGTCCATGCACCGATGAGAATTGCTTTTTCCATAGTCTTCCTTTCTTGTTAGGGTTGGAAATTTACCACCCAGTAGTCCTCATACAAGCGTCCATCATCGCCAGCGACCTCCGGCTTTCCTTTGAAAACGCCCCCTGCGAAGAGGTAGGTGCCGTCCGGTAACTGCAGGATACTTTCCGCGCATTCATCCTTTTCCGTTCCAAAGGTGTGTTCCCACATCAATGTACCGGAAGAACTCACGCGAAGAACCCAGGCGTCCATCCCTCCCGCGAGTCGGCTCACGTCTCCGTCGGAGGAGGTGGTGTATCCGGCGATAAAAAAGTTGCCCCGCCGGTCGATGATCAGCGAGAACGCTTTATCGTGGTTGCTTCCGCCGAAAGTTTTAGACCACTCGATTTTTCCTGATCGATTCAGTTTTAGAAGCCAAACATCCCAACCACCCCGATTTCCCGTAAGATGACCGTCGTTTGATCCAGTGACGCCGGTGATAATGTATCCTTTATCGGAGGTGACCGCTACCTTTCTGGGTTCTTCCCATCCGGCACCCCCGTAGGTTTCATGCCATTCGATATCGCCGTACCGATTCAGCTTGATAATCCACCAATCGCCGTTCCCGCGATGTGTTTTTCCTTTCAAATCCCCATTGGAAGAAAAGGTATAGCCGGCAACGATAAACCCGTAATCCGACGTTTGGGCGATGGAGTAAGCCATATCAAATCCAGAACCGCCATAGACCTTTTCCCACAGTATGTTCCCCGATTCGTCCAACCGGACGATCCAGAAATCTTTGCCTCCATGGTGATTTTCTAAATTCGAGGATTGCGTATAGCCACAAAAAATGTATCCGCCATCTTTCGCTTCGATAATCTCTCGGATCGAATCGTTGTCCTTCCCGCCAAAGCTTTTTTCCCATTCTATATTGAAGGCATCGTCCGTTTGGAGGACCCATCCATCCCATAGCCCTCTCGGATCGGAACGGTCTCCTTCGGTGGACGCCGAAGCGCCGGCAATGACCAGTTTCCCGGTCGAGGTTTCTATCCCCGTGTATCCCCTGTCTTCGTTCATGCCTCCGAAATGACCGGATCGTATTTGCTGACCCCGGCCGCTTAAAAGGATCTCGAAAATTTCAACCTTTCGGCTTCTCCCGGTAAACAACTCTGTCGAATCGCTGAACCCGGTGAGTAAAAGGCTTCCATCATTTCGCAAGGCGGCGTTTCGAACATTATCCCCGCCCTCCCCGCCAAAGGTTTTTTCCCAGTGTATCAGCGCGTGGCTGGCGCTGACAAGGACCCCCGCCATTAAAAATAAAACGATCAATAGTTTTCTCAAAAAGACCATCCTTTCCTTTCGAAATCTTTGTTAGGTATTTTAGCACATATAGCCCGTTTCGTGTGGCCGATCAAAAAAGGGCGCCTGTTCGCGCCCTTTTCCTCTGAACAAATAATTCTGTTACAATTCTTTTAAGTATAACGCTAAAGCCCTGCTTGTGATTTCAAAGTGGTCGCCATGTCGGTCCGTTCCCACGTGAAGTCCACGTCGGTCCTGCCGAAATGTCCGTACGCGGCAGTTTTCAAGTATATCGGTTTTCTGAGGTCCAGCTTTTTGATGATGCGACCGGGTCGGAAGTCGAAAACTTCGCGGACGATCGCATTTAATCTGGTTTCATCGATCTTGCTCGTTCCGTAGGTATCGATCATGATGGATACGGGATTAGCTTTACCGATGGCGTAGGCCAACTGTATCAACACTTTGTCGGCTAAACCGGCCGCGACGATGTTTTTTGCCACATAGCGGGCCATATAATGCGCCGATCGATCGACTTTTGTGGGATCTTTACCGCTGAACGCGCCTCCGCCGTGAGGGACCCATCCGCCATACGTGTCCACGATGATCTTGCGCCCTGTTAAACCGGTGTCGCCCTGAGGCCCGCCGATCACGAACCGCCCGGTTGGGTTGATGAGAATCTTCATTTGATCCGCGCGAAGCGTTTCCGGAATAACCGGCATAATCACTTTTTCGATGATTCCGTCTCGTATTTCGGAATAAGAGACGTCTTCGTGCTGAGCGGCGATTAAGACCGTGTCGACGCATCTAGGTTTCCAATGTTCGTCGTATTCAATGGTCACTTGGGATTTGCCGTCGGGCCGTAAAAAGGGTAGCGTGCCATCCTTACGGGTTTTCGCCAACTGCATCGTCAATTTATGGGCTAAAAGAATGGGCAGTGGCATCATTTCAGGTGTTTCGTTTGTCGCGTATCCAAACATCATGCCTTGATCGCCCGCCCCCAACTGGTCCAACTGGTCTTCTGCCTTCTCCCCTTCTTTTGCTTCTAAGGATTGGTTGACTCCGAGCGCGATATCTTCCGATTGTTCCGCAATAGAAGAGAGCACGCCGCACGTTTCGCCGTCAAACCCGAATTTTGCGCGGGTATACCCGATATTCCAGATCGTTTCACGAATGACTTTCGGAAGCTCGATATACTCCCGGGTGCTAATCTCTCCAGACACGAAGGCTAAGCCTCTGGTCACGATGGTTTCAACCGCAACTCGGCTTTCCGGGTCTTTCTCGATAATCGCGTCCAGGATGGCGTCCGAGATTTGATCGGCGACTTTATCGGGATGTCCTTCCGTTACACTTTCACTGCTAAAAAACCGTCTCATTGGTTCTTTTCCTCCTTCAACCGCGTGTACTCCTCTTCGGTGAGTAATTTTCCGCCAGTAACCGTCTGTTTCAATAGTTTCAGTCCCTGATTAAGCCACAAATGTACATGTATCCGATTGGGGCAATAGCTGCCGATAAGCTCTTTCTGCACTTCATAGGTATTCTCACTTTCAAAATTCTGCGACAGTTCCGAATTCTTTCGGATCACGGTTCGAAACAGTTCGCCGCAGGTTGCGCATTGGGTATAAAAAATTAACAATTCATTTTTGGAAGTGACGTATTTTGGTTTCTTCTCCCGTTTCCAAAACAATCCTTTCACGCGCCTCACCTTCTTCTTAGCCGGAAATTCCATGTTTTAAGATTGCCCCAATCATCTTCGACGATGATCCGACAAGCGGCTAAGTCCGGAAAAGTCGATAGGTCTTTCCAAAGATTGACCACGATCGGTTTCTCTTCGAGCGAAGCGTACAATTTATACCAATAATTTGAATGATTTGACCCTTCCCCGAAGACGGTGTCCCCATTCTCGAGCATCTCCCTCGGAATTCGATCAAAATGGATTTTATAGAATTCGGCCTCGTTGACAAAAAAGGTGATTGTTTTCACCCCGTACTTCCCTTGCCCGGTCCGATTGGACAACCGAGTGTTGATCTCGATCTTCGGTATCGCGGAGGAAAAGTAAAAAGTGCCGTTTTCGACGACATTCTGATTCTCTCCGTCAATACGGACCCTTTCTATCTTCAAATCTGCGGCCGGCGGTTCCAAAAGGTCTTTTAAATAGAGGATCGGATTGATATATTCGTCGTTGCGCACATCGAAAAATTCAAAATGGCAGTGCGGCGCAAGGGCGGTTCCCGTTTGTCCGGATAGACCGATGATCTCTCCGCGTCGGATGGTATATTCCTGCGGGCTGAAGGCGATTTCCATATAGGTCGCCTCTCCGAACTCGATCATTGCGGATTGGATCACCGGCAGAAACCGATCGGAAAACCGGTTCAGATGGCCATAAACGGAGGCGATTCCATCGGCATGCATGATATAGATCGCATTCCCGTAATTTTCGTGGTTTACCCATATCTTCCAGAGATACCCTTCTTCAGTTGCATAGATGTTGGTGTTCTCGAACCCGTTCGTCGACAGATCGATTCCGGCGTGAAAACGGGTATAGGCAAGGTCGTTCGAATTGCGGCATTCTCCAAAGGAAGAGGTGGTTTTTTTTGATACTTGAGAGGGGAGCGTATAAGCTCCGTAGAGCGTCGCCGTCCCTAATAACAGCGCTGTAAATAGCGCCAAAACGGCGGAACGTTTCTTTCTCTTTTCAAGCTTTTCCATAGGGCACCTGCTTTCCTTTCAGGATAAAATAAGAGACGGGAATCGTCTCCGTCTCTTATTATACCACTCCATCATAGACTCATCATTTTCAAAACCGGTGTTCATCGGTAATCCGAAACCGGCGTCGGGCGATTCTTTACGCTATCGAGAACGACCTAAAACGCGTCGCCCGTGGTATTCGAATCGGCGGGACTGTTTTCTTCGGAGACGGGATCTTCCGTTTCAGCCACAGAAGCGGCTGCCGCTTCTTGAGCCATCGCTTCGGAAAGCCCTTCGCGCCCTTCAAGATAAGCTTCCGCGATCTTTCCCGTCATCAGTTTGATCGCGCGAATCGCGTCGTCATTGCCTGGTATGATATAGTCGATCTCATCCGGATCGCAGTTGGTGTCGACGGGCGCGACGATCGGAATACCCAGGTGATTGGCTTCCAACACCGCCGTTTGTTCTTTTCGCGGGTCGATGATAAAAATAATGTCGGGAACGTCTTTCATCTCTTTCACGCCGCCCAGGTTCTTTTGCAACTTTTCAAGCTGGTGTTTGACGATGGATTGCTGAGATTTCGGGAGCTTCTCGAATTCAGGAGACCCGACATAGGCTTCCAATTCTTTTAGCTTTTCGATTCTTTTTTGGATTGTGGGAAAGTTGGTCAGCATCCCGCCTAACCAGCGATTGTTCACATAATAACCGCCACAGCGTTCGGCTTCTTCCTGGATGGCCTTACGCGCCTGACGTTTCGTCCCGACAAACAAGATCGAGGCTCCCTTTCGGGCTTCATCGCGGACAAAATAGTAGGCTTGATCGAGTAACTTGAGCGTCTTTTGAAGATCCATGATATGGACGCCCTTTCGATCGGTGTAGATGTACTCTTTCATTTTCGGGTTCCATCTCATGGTTCGATGGCCGAAATGCACTCCCGCTTCCAGGAGTTGTTTCATAGATACAACTGGCATTGGTGCACCTCCATATAGGTTTTTCCTCCACGATCCTCTGCGGCAAGCGCCGCGCTTTTCGACCCGAGGCTTTTCGCCGAACGGGCACCTGAAAAGGAGCGTAATCGTGTGAGAGATTCGCGGTATTATAGCAGATCGCTATCACAAAATCAATATTCTTCAATCCATAGATATCCGGAGCGGCTTCCAGATTTTAACTTAATGCAAAAAGTGTACGGAATCATCCGCGAGTATGGTAAAATCTGGCGAAGGTCAAAGAAGGGCGTGAATACGTTTTTGAGCATCTTTACGAAATTAGCGAACGTGAAAAAGAGCGGCATTTTAAAAGCGGATAGCATTGAAAAAAAAGAAACGATCCGGGACGAAGAGGAAATCGTTCGTCGTTCGTTAACCGTTTCGATCTACGAAGGGATCGGGGCGGTCATCTACGCATTGGTCATACAAGGCGTCTTTTTCACCAAGATCGCGCTCGAGTTCGGGGCGGATGCCTTCACACTGAGTCTGCTACTGGGAATCCAATATCTGAGCCAAGTCTTTCAACTCGTTGTTCCGACGTTAGTTACAAAGCTCGGAAAGCGGAAACCGTTCGTCCTGGTGCTCGTTCTCATTGGCCGTTGTCTGTGGTTGACCGTTCTGATTCTGGCGATTTTCGGCGTCACCCGGCGCGATCTTTTCGTGGTCATTGTTTCTTGTGGTTTCGTCTGCAGCGCGTTGATCGGGAACGCCTGGACATCCTGGATGAAGGATCTTGTTCCTCAAAGAAGGATGGGGACGTTTTTCGGGTTCCGTAATCTGGTTCATTCTTTTGTCAACCTCATCTTCACCTGGGTCTACTCGATGATCCTGAACCGGTGGCCGAACCGTTTCGGCATCCAATGGGTGCTGGGGATATCCGTCGCGGCTGGTTTTGTCAGTTTGGTCGTCTTAGCCAAACAGTACGAACCCCCGATCAAAGAAATCCAGTCTGTTTCATTCCTCAAACTCTTCCGCTCCAATAAAGACTATCAGAAGCTGCTTACTTTTGGCGGAAGTTGGAACTTCGCGATCCTTTTTTCCGCTTCCTTTTTTTCTTACCATCAACTTGAAAATCTCAAAGTCAACTTCGCCTTAATCGGCTACCTGTCGATGTTTACCAGTTTAATCACGATGGCTTTCTACTGGATCTGGGGGCGAATCGCCGACAAAATCGGACATAAAAACATCCTTCGGATCGGAATCGCAATCGCCTGCTTTACCGCGATCATGTGGTTCTTCATGACGCCGGAGACCATGGGAACGCTCCTGTGGGTGGACGCCGTAACGAGCGCGTTGGCATGGTCGGCGATCAATCTGGCGATATTTACGCTTCCGATGTTGGTTGGCGGTGAATCGGCGATCGTTTTAGTGGCCTTTTTCGGAGCCGTGAACGGTTTGTTCGGGTTTATTGGTTCTTTAGCCGGGGGTTTGCTCTCTCATTGGCTGGTTCCCCTGACCTTTACGATGGGGGGCTTGAGTATGCAGGGAATCCAGTTTTTATTCCTCGGAAGCGGACTCCTGCGGTTAGGATGTCTGATGTTGCTCAATCGCGTTTCCGTTGTCGGGCATATCCGCTTGCGGACGGCGTTGTTCGAGACGATGACCAATATTACCCGCCGCGGCGCGAAAGAGCAGGCCGAACCCAGCATCGCTTCGGGAATTGTAGAAAAAATAGATGGAAATAGAGAGAATCTTCCAAAAAACAGAGGTGCAAATGAAGAGCTATCGGAAAGAACTGTGGTTCGAGACAAACCAACGTAGAGCCTACATCAATATCACGGATCAATTGGAAGCATGTTTGAAAGAGAGCCGCATTCAGGAAGGGCTTTGCTTGTGCAACGCGATGCATATCACGGCCAGCGTTTTCATCAATGATAATGAAAGCGGATTACATCAAGATTTCGAGACCTGGTTGGAAAGGCTGGCGCCGGAAAAACCGCATAGTCAGTACCGTCACAACGGCTTTGAAGACAACGCCGACGCCCATCTAAAAAGACAAATGATGGGGCGCGAAGTGGTCATCGCCGTGACGGAGGGCCATTTCGACTTTGGCCCTTGGGAGCAGGTTTTCTACGGGGAATTCGACGGGAAACGAAAAAAACGGGTCTTAGTGAAGATCATCGGAGAATAGAATTGGCATACGAAAATGAGATCACCATAGGAAATACCTATCAAATCGTCATCGAAAAGCTCGTCTTCGGCGGGTACGGTTTGGGATTTATCGAGGGGAGTATCCCCGTTTTTACCGAAGGTGTTTATCCCGGAGAGATCGTTCAGGCGACGATCACATCAAAAAACCGCGGCGCATTTTTTGCCACGGTCGAAGCGTGGGTGTATAAAGTCCCCGAAAGAAACGGGTCGGTCTGTTCCGTTTTCAAACAGTGCGGCAGTTGCGAGTGGTTGGATTATGAATATCAACGTCAACTATCTGCGAAAAAAGAGATCATTCGAGAGCAGTTCCTGCGAATCGGGAAACTGGATATTACGCCCTTTCTATCCGACGTCATTCCTTCAAAACCGTACGGGTTTAGGAATAAAATGGAGTATACCTTCCAAAGTGTGGATGGCGCGGTTGTTCTGGGGTTAAAGCGGAAGAAGAGCCATGACGTCGTGCCAACCCGAGGATGCAAGATCGTGCCCGATACCTTCGAGAAAATAAGGAAGGTCGTTGAGAGCTTCGCCAATCGATCGAAGACGCTCGCGCCAGTTTTTGACCGGAAAACTAAAAAGGGCGTCCTTAAAGACCTGGTCATTCGTACGAATGCGGATTTGACACAGTGGATGGTTATTGTCGTCACCGATTCGCCCTCTTTCAAAGCCTCAGCCGCTTTCGTCAAGACCCTGCGGGAAGAGTGCCCCTTCGTGACCTCCATCATTCATTTGAAGAACTCTTCGAACACTGTTGTGCTGAGAGGGGCTCAATCGACGCTTTACGGAGAAGGCGTATTAACGGAAACCCTGGGGTGGTTCCAGTACCATGTCCCGCCGGTCGTGTTTTTCCAGAGCAACCGAACGGTGTTGGAACCCTTGCTGGAGCTCGTGAAAGCGGAGGCCGCGCCGGAAAAATCCGAAACGCTGCTCGACTTGTACGCCGGGGTCGGTTTCTTCTCTATATACTTAGCCCCCCTCTTCGACTCTGTATGGGCGATCGAGGGGAATGCGGTTTCCGAAAAAGCCACGATAAAAAATCTGCGCGTGAATAATCTGAAAAACGTGCGCGCCATCCACGCGGATATCGAAAAGACGGACTTATCGAAAGCCCTGGATCGTGGGGTGTCGAAAGTGATCCTTGACCCGCCGCGCGCGGGGATCTCCGCCGGAACTGCGGCAGGGTTGGCGGCTTTGGCTCCCAAGAGGATCCTTTACTTGTCTTGCGATCCGGCCACGTTGGCGAGGGATTCGGCGGTTTTGGTAAAGAACGGCTATTCCCTGAAAAAGGTTCAGCCTCTGGATATGTTTCCGCATACCTCGCATATCGAATGTTTGGTTACCTTGGATCGGTAAAGACGAAAGAGGTTATTCGCCGATTATCCGCGAATGGTCACGGAGTCCTATTTTTGCTGAGTCAACAATGCAATCGGTCCAGTACCCGGCCCGTAAGGGGTTAAAAGAGGGATCGCTATGAATGAAACCGTGTTTCGAAAGAAAGCCATCGAACGGGTGATGGGCGCGGAAAGCCTCAATGAATACATTCGCGCGACGAAACCCGGGGCCTGGTTTGCCTTAACCGGCCTTTTTCTCATTCTTTTCGGCGTTTTGTTCTGGGTGTTTACGGGGACGATATCGACCACAATCCGCGCTGACGGCTATCTATGGGCCGAAGGCGGGAATGAGGCTGTTCGGACGTATCTTCCGTTAAGCCACATCAAGAAAATGAAGCTGGGGATGGAAGTTCAGATCTCACCTGATTACGCTCCGAGAGAAGAGTTTGGATATCTACTCGGAACGGTATCCCATATCGGTCAGGAAGCGGTCGATCCGGAAACTTTGGCCGGCTTTTTCGAAAACTACGGCGAGATAGCGGGCAAGCAAAAAGGCCCCTACTACCGAGTGGACTTTTCTTTGGAAAAAACGGAAGCGGGCTTGCGGTGGTCGCATCAAAAAGGGGCCGAGATCACGCTTGAAAACGGGGCTTATTGCCGCGCGCTCATCGTGATACAAAAACGGCATCCTTATCAATATTTCTGGAATTGAAGCGGGACGGACGTATCGATGTCGAAGATTGCGAAAGTTCCGATCGTGATGCAGATGGAAGCCTTGGAATGCGGCGCCGCTGCTTTGTGCATGATCTTGGCCTATTATGGAAAATGGATATCGTTGGAGCAAGTGCGGGCCGATTGCGGCGTCTCCCGTGATGGAAGCGACGCGCGCAACATCATCCGCGCCGCGAAGGCCTACGGTTTAAAAGCTTCCGGATATCGAATGGAACCCTCCGCTTTACGGGAGATCGCATTTCCCGCAATTATTCATTGGAACTTCAATCACTTTGTTGTCCTGGACGGATTTAAGAAGAACAAAGCCGTGATCAACGATCCCGGGAAAGGGAGAGTCGAGGTTCCCCTGGATGAATTCGATCGCTCTTTCACCGGCATTGTGCTGCGTTTTGAAAAAGGGGAAGGCTTCCAAAAAGAAGGAAAACCGAAAAGCGTTTGGGCTTTTGCCTTCAAACGGTTGAAACACGCCGTTCCTTCAATGATCTTCATTATGTTGATCAGCGCGTTGATGACGATGACCGGTTTTCTGATGCCCGCCTTCTCAAAGTTGTTTATGGATGAAATCCTCTCCGGGAAGAATAAAGAATGGTTGGGGCCTTTCATCTGGATCGTGCTGGCCGGCATCGCCTTCACCTTCGTCGTCAAAGCAGTCGAAAGTCTCAATTGGATGCGTATTTTCGGGCGCTTCGCCATCACTGCGAATGCGGAGTATGTTTGGCATACGCTCCATCTTCCGATGACATTTTTTTCTCAACGATGGGTTGGAGACATTACCTCGCGACTCAACTCAAACGCGCGTATCGCGAGCACTTTATTGCAGCGCGCCGCGCCAACTATTATCAATCTTGTTCTACTCGCGCTTTACTTATGGATTATGCTTCGATACAGCGTTCTATTGACGCTCATCGGTGTGTTGACGATCGTCCTGAATGTGGTCGTTACCCGTATCACTTCTCAAAAAATAGCCGACCTAAGTCGGTCGGTGCAGGCGGGCACAGGAAAACTGGCGGGTTTTACGCTTTCCGGGATCGGTATGATCGAAACCATCAAAGCGGCCGGCGCCGAGAACGGATTTTTCGAAAGGTGGTCTGGTTATCATGCCAAGGTGCATAACGCGCAAGTGTCAATCTACCGCGCCACGCACGTTTACGATGCTTTAGCGCCTCTCTTGCAGCAAATCACGAATACCGTCGTTTTGATGACCGGCGTTTTTCTGATTTTGGACGGGACCTTTACGATCGGAACGCTGTTAGCCTTTCAGGGATTGCTGTACGCGTTTTTTACCCCGGTCAATCAATTGTTGGAGCTGACGAAAAGCATTATCACGATGCGCGTCGATATGGAACGGGTCGACGACGTTCTGAATTATCCGCGGGATGATCAAGTTAGTCTTCAGAAGGATCTGTTGAACGCCGAGCCGGTCGGGAAACTGTCCGGCCATTTGGAGATCCGCTCTTTGACTTTCGGGTATAGCCCCATCGCCGAGCCCTTCTTAAAGGATTTCTCGATGTCTGTCCCTGCGGGGTCTTCTGTGGCGATTATCGGAGCGAGCGGTTGCGGAAAATCTACTGTGGCGAAACTGATCGCGGGGCTGTACCGCCCGTGGTCTGGTGAGATCCTGTTCGACGGCAAACCGCGGGAAGAAATCGATACCTACTCCTTTCGGAGCTCAGTAGCCATCGTCGACCAGGAGATCACCCTATTCGAAGATACGATCGCCAACAACATCCGCCTTTGGGACCGCTCGATCGAAGATTTCGCAGTCATTCTTGCCGCGAGGGATGCCGGTATTCACGACACGATCGTTACCAGAAGTCAAGGGTATCGCTCGATCATTAAGGAAGGCGGCAAGAATTTTTCCGGCGGAGAACGCCAGCGGTTGGAAATTGCGCGCGTGTTGGCTTTGGAACCTTCGATCATCATCCTCGACGAAGCGACTTCAGCTTTGGACGCGCAAACAGAGTCCATGGTCATGCAAAGCATTCGGAACACGGGCGCGACATGCATCACGATCGCCCATCGTTTGTCTACGATTCGGGATTGTCGGGAGATCATCGTCTTAGACCGGGGCGTTGTGGTGGAAAGAGGCACGCACGACCAACTGATCGCTCAGAATGGTCGATATACATCGCTGATAGCGACCGAATGAGCGGTCGATAAATCGTATAAGGGGAAGAGATGGGATTTAACGTATTTAAAGACCAGATCGATCTTCGTAAAGAATGGGATCAAAAACACTACGAAACTGCGTTAGACGAGTTGATCTCGATCCTGGATGAAGGCTTGATAACCCGGCAAACGGCCGTAGAATTTAAAGACGCGTTTGGCGTGGTTCTGAAGCATCTCAAACAACCGATGCCCCAGATTCCCGAAGAGATCGAAGACCCGCATAAGCAGTTAACTTATTTGCTGAGGGTATCGGGTGTGATGAAGCGCACGGTCGAACTCTCAGGCGATTGGTGGAAGCGCGCTTCAGGAGTGTTTTTAGGGAGAAAAACCGATGGAAAAGTTGTCGCCATTTTTCCTTCTGGATTCCGCGGTTTCTCTTATCGAGATTCGGAGGGCGGAACGGCCGTAAAAATCAACGCCGAAACGGCTTCGACCTTGGAACCCACCGCAAATCAATTTTACAGGCCGTTTCCCGCGAAGAAGATCACGCCTTGGGAGCTCATCAAATTCGCCTTGCAGTCTTTTGAAAGGTCGGATTTGCTCTTCCTCCTGGCCGTTTCCGCTATGATCGCGTTATTTGGACTCTTTTACCCCTACATGAACCAAGTCATCTTCAATGATCTGATCCCTTCCTCAGAGAAGGGAGAGGTTTTCCCTATCGCGGTTCTTTTATTGGGTATTTTGTCGGGAGCGGCGGTATTCGGAATCGCCCGGTCGATGTTGATTACCCGTTTACGGGACAAGATCAACCTTGCAGTTCAAAACGCGGTCATGATGCGGATCATATCGCTTCCCACCTCATTCTTCCGTGACTATTCCGCAGGGGAGCTGTCTGCGCGAATCGGGGGTATCAACACCTTGTTCGTATCTCTGTCGGATTCGATCATTACGGCCGCTTTAACCGTCGCGTTCTCCTTCATCTATCTCTTTCAGATGAACCAGTTCGCACCGACGCTGGTCAGACCCGGATTGCTCAGCATTGCGGCGCTATTGGGCGTGACGATCCTGACGACGATCATACAGTCCTCCGTCTCTCGGCGTCAACTGGAACTGTCGACCGCCCTTTCGGGGTATACGAGCGCGATGTTCTCGGGTATCCAGAAGATCAAATCTTCCGGCGCGGAGAAACGGGCTTTTTACAAGTGGGCGGCGGGATATAAGAAAGAAGGGCGTCTGCTCTATCTTCCACCGCTCTTTTTACGGATACAACCCGCTGTTGCGATGCTGGTTTTGATGTTGGGGAACCTGTTGTTGTACGTCCAAGCGGCGCGGAACGGAGTCTCGCAAGCGGACTATATCGCCTTTGTTCTTGCTTACGGGATGATAACCGGAGCGTTGATGGCCTTAAACGGGATCGCGATTGCGGCGGCGAATCTTAAGCCCCTGTTGGATATGATCCGCCCGATTCTGGACGAGATTCCGGAAACAGCCCAGCATAAAAAAATCGTAACCTCATTATCCGGGAATTTCGAAATGAGCCATGTCACTTTCCGATATAGCCAAGACCTTGCGCCGGTATTGTCCGATGTCTCTTTCAAAGTTCGAAGCGGGGAGTATGTCGCGATTGTTGGGAAAACCGGTTCGGGGAAATCCACCTTGCTCCGCCTGTTACTCGGGTTTGAGAGTCCAGAAACAGGGGCTGTCTACTATGACGGGCAAGATTTGAACGGGTTGGACTTGACCTCAACACGGCAGTGTATCGGTGTGGATCTCCAAAACGGGAAGCTCTTTCCCGGGGATATCTATGCCAATATCGTGCTGACGGCTCCGTGGAAGACCATGGAAGACGCCTGGGAAGCCGCAAAAATGGCGGGGATAGACGAGGAGATCAAAGCGATGCCGATGGGGATGCACACCATTCTGTCCGAGGGAAGCGGCGGAATATCGGGCGGTCAGAAACAGCGGTTGCTCATCGCCCGGGCGTTGATCACGAAACCAAAAATCCTGTTTTTCGACGAAGCCACCTCGGCTTTAGACAATCTTTCTCAAAAACATGTCTCAGAGAGTATCGCGGCTTTGAAGTGCACCCGATTGGTCATCGCGCATCGGCTTTCGACGATTCAAAACTGCGATCGAATCCTGATGATCGAAAACGGAAAGATCGCGGAAGAAGGGACCTATGCTTCTCTGATGGAGCGGAAAGGACGTTTCTACCAGTTGGTGAACCGGCAAACGTTATAGATTTGCGTAAGCGCCGTCGGCCTCTTTGACGTACTCAATCAACCGCTCTCGGCGCACGGAGATATCCGTGATGATCCTCAACAAACTTTGCATCTTCTCGTTAGATCCATTGACGTAGAATCGTAATGAACGGATCTCAGGATCAATTTTCCGTACGGACTCGTAAACGATAGGTAGAAAGAGGTTTTTTATACGATATTCGGGGCGTATATATAATTGGTCGATCACATAAATCTGCCGCCCATATCGCCGAAATACAATCCAGCCAACCGGAAAGCCCTCACGGAAGACGAAGGTTGACGGAGAAGTGTCTGATTTCAACGCTTCAAAACTGCCGAAAGCCTCGAATGGAAAGAAACCTTCCGGATAGCCTTCCCCTCTTTCCTCTATCAGGTGGTAGTAATGATGGGATTGAAGTGCGTTCAAAGGCGCGGACGTGAAAAGGCGAGAAAGGTGAACGCGGTCCCCGAAGGTATTCCTCCAGCTCTCAAGAAGGCGATTACGATCGGCGGGGTGAATCATTAAGAAAAACCAATCTCGTGTATACCCGGTTACACGCCAATCGTTTTTCTCCAATAGTCCGCGAATGGATTCGAATTCGTCGGCGCTTTCATTGATCAGCGTATAGATCTGAGACGAGATGCTCTGCGCGCGGTCAGACAAGAATTGTATCATCTTCGTGCCGATCCCTCGTTTTCGGTAAGGTTCTGATACATACAGATAAGAGAGGAACCACACGGTTTTCATCGTGTCTTTTACGTAGAACAGCCCCCCCGGTTCGCCGCGGTAAAAGCAGCCCCAAAACGATCCCTCCTCCTTTAGGAAACTTTTCATGAGGGGTTGATAAGAGCCGGGGACAAATAGCGATTTGAAATAGAGAACTTCAGCAGTTGTTAGCTTTTTCAGTTCGGTTTCCGGATTCCCCATCGGTATTGAGTTCCTTTCCGTTTTTTTTCCAAAGCGAATCAACTTGGCGCGGGTTGAGCCGAGGATCAGATGTGCCAGAAATCGATCCCTACTTGTTTGTGTTTCTGAAGGCTGCGCCAAATACCTTCACACGCTCCTTTCTCAGCTCCTATCGCATGAGCTGCCATTTTCCAGCCCTGTTTCCGAAAACGAAGCGATCGCTCGCGGGTGTCACAAATAACGCGACCCTATTATACACGCACTGTGTGAATCGCCTTTTCGAGTAGACGGAGGGGACGGGTACCTGAATCCGAATGACTGGTTCCATTCGTTCGGAGAATGAAAAGAGCGTATAATCAGCCATAATGCGAAAAATTTCTTCTTTGGTTGGGGGGGATCTTAATGCAAGGAGAAGCCTACCGTAAACTTACAGTCTTTGAAGAAACTAATCGATGTCTACTCTGTTTGGACGCGCCTTGTACCGCGGCCTGCCCTTCGGGTCTCGAACCGGACCGGGTGATTCGTTCGATTCGATTCGAAAACCTGATGGGCGCTAGAAACCGTTTACCGGAGAGGCTTCCTTGTGCCACCTGCGAGTCTCTTGATTGTGTGAAAGCTTGTCTGAAAGGAAAGATGAACGAAGCGGTCGATATCCCCCTCATCTTGCAGGAAGCCCGTACTTTTCCGGAGCAGCGGGCAGAAGGAACGAGCTGCTCTTTACGTTTTTGCGGGATCGCGTGCGAAAACCCGTTCTTCCTTTCTTCCTCAGTCGTTGGCAGTAACTATGAGATGATCGCCAAAGCTTTCGAAATGGGATGGGCCGGCGTGGTATACAAAAGCATCAGCGCCTTCGTGCCAAAAGACGCGTCCCCTCGGTTTGGGGCGCTTCGCGCGGATAACGGCGAGATCATCGGTCTGAAAAATATAGAACAGACTTCGGACCGGACACTGGCCGAAAACCTTGCGATCCTCCAACGGCTCAAACAGGATTTCCCGAAAAAAGTAGTCATTGCTTCGATCATGGGCCGCAACGAGGAAGAATGGACGGAGTTGGCGGAATCGGTGACGGCGACCGGTATCGATATGATTGAATGCAACTTTTCTTGCCCCCATATGGCTGCGGACGGTGTCGGATCAGATGTCGGACAAAACCGAGACCTCGTGAAAGACTACATTCGGGCGACACGAAAAGGCACACCATTGCCGATCCTGGCGAAGATGACCTCGAACACGGGGAATATGGTGATCCCGGCCATCGCGGCGGTACAGGCGGGAGCGACAGGGATAGCGGCGATCAATACGATTAAAAGCATGGTAAACATCCATCCGATAACCTTCGGTTCAGACCCGGACGTAAACGGGAAGACCAGTGTGGGGGGGTATTCCGGAAAGGCCGTGAAGCCGATCGCGTTGCACTTCATTCAATCGATGAAAGCCAATGAACAATTGAAAAATATCCCGGTCAGCGGCATGGGGGGCATCACAACCTGGCGAGACGCGCTGGAATACCTTGCGGTGGGCTGCGAAAACGTTCAGGTCACGACGGCGGTTATGCTCTACGGGTATCGTATCATCGAAGACTTGGTCGAGGGGCTACGCTGTTTTCTTGCTTCCGGCGGATACGCGTCCCTTTCGGAAGTCATCGGAAAAGCGTTGCCTCACGTGGTATCCGGTGAAGAGCTCGATCGTGACAGCCTTCAGTTTCCAAGATTTGATAAAGAACGATGTGTCGGCTGTGGCCGTTGTATCATCTCTTGTTACGATGGGGGCCACCAAGCGCTTTGTCAAGATCCGCTTACCCGAAAACCGGTTTTCGATCCCAATCGGTGCGTTGGGTGTCATCTCTGCATCGCCGTTTGCCCGGTGCAAGCCATTACGCCGTCTAAAAGGATACTAATAGATAACTTGCGTTAGTTGGGAATGATGGGAAAATAAAGAATTCACACCGAGTTGTTTACCCACGCATGTGGACGGAGAAGAAAACAAGAAACAACGATTCTGACTCACGCCGTGATTGCGATACGCGTTCCAATTCATGCGGATTCACGCCAATTTCGCTTACATTTTATATTCATGCTGATATATTCTCAGTTTAATAAACAGCAATTAATATAAAAATCCTAATATACGGGCTCGGTATCAGAAGACGGGTATCATTGGCGAAATTATCCCGACGGGGGTCATCCGATGGGAACCCCTCGATTTTGAAAGTACAGGGGTAGAGTCAACGGTAAATACAAGACAGTCTTAGGAATGACCTTAGGGAAACAGGCGCTTGCCTAATGAATTATTCTGAATATTCCGGAAAAAGGATTAAATCCGTCGACGGAGGCGACATCGGTTGATACGGTGGCTGATTAAAAAGACCATAAGAGATTACACGGCTACCTCCGACAAAAAAGTGAGGGAATCTTACGGATGGCTTGCCGGAACGTTGGGAATCATCTGTAATCTTTTCCTCTTCGCGATGAAGTTGGCGATCGGGTTGAAAACGAGCAGTATCGCCATCTTGTCAGACGGATTCAATAATTTAACCGACTTGGGGTCCGCGACGGTTTCCCTTCTTGGGATAAAAGTCAGTAATCGTCCCCCGGATAAGGAGCATCCGCACGGTCACGGACGCTTTGAATACATCTCGACATTGGTTGTTTCCTTTATTATTTTCGGGTTCGGTTTTGAACTGCTTTCTCGAGGGGCGCAGAAGATCGGAAGCCCTGAACCGATTCCGTTTGACCCTGTCGGGTTGGCGATATTAGTTATATCCGTTCTGATAAAAATATGGATGTTTTCCTATAACCGGTACATCGGGAAGGCCATCGGATCGGGCATCTATCGCGCCGCGGCGGCGGACAGCCTGAACGATGTGATTGCGACGGCTTCTGTTATCGCGGCGATGATTTTCGGATCCTCTACTTCTTTGCCGTTGGACGGGATTGTCGCTGTGGGGATCTCCATCTTTATTCTTTGGACGGGTTTTCGGATTGCTAAGGACACGATTAACCTGTTGCTCGGTTCTTCTCCCTCTCCGGAATTCGTGGCAAAGATAAGGGCGATGATTCCGAAAGACCAGTATATATGGGGAACCCACGACTTGGTTGTCCATGATTACGGACCAGGAAGGATACTCGCCTCGATCCACGTGGAAGTCCCCGACACAGTGAATATTGTTGAAATCCATTCCGTGATCGATGAGCTCGAACGCAAGCTCTCCGAACGGCTTGGCATCGAAATCGTCATCCACGTTGACCCGGTCTGCACGAACGCCGAGATAGTCGAACGCATCTCCGAACCCTTACGTCAGGGACTCCGAGGTATCGATCCAGACTTGTCTGTCGAACGCCTTCGGGTAATCAGAGGCCGTTCCCGCACGGACATACGCTTTCGGATTACGGCTCCGGCGAATCATCGCCCGTACGATGTAAAGACGATTGGGAGGCTTCTTCAAGAAGTGCTTCAAAAAGAGAACCCGCATTACGAATGTGTTGTCGATGAGAGGAACGAAGATTGATCAAAACAAAAATCAGGATAGAAACGGGAGGAAAGACATGTGGTTTTCACAGTCTCCGGAAGAGGTTCTAACAGAATTGAACGTCCGGAAGGAAGATGGGCTGTCCACGATGGAAGCGACCGAACGGTTGGCTCGTTACGGTTCGAATCATTTGAAGGAAAAACCCAAGAGAGGGTTGATCGCGTTATTTTTTGACCAGCTCAAAGATATGCTGATCTATGTTTTGCTGGGCGCGGCAGTGATTACGTTGGTGATCGGCGAGTACGCCGACGCGGTCATCATCCTCCTGGTGGTCGTTTTGAACGCGGTCATCGGTGTCGTGCAGGAATATAAAGCGGAGAAAGCGATAGAGGCTTTGAAAAAGATGTCTTCCCCGAAAGCCCTTGTTCGGAGGGACGGAGAGGAAAAAGAGATCGACTCCGAGCAGATCGTTCCCGGGGATATCGTCATTATCGACACCGGCCGTTATATTCCCGCCGACGTGAGACTGATTGAAACCGTCAATCTCCAGATCGAGGAATCGGCTTTGACGGGAGAGTCCGTTCCGGCAGCGAAAAACGCGCAGAATATTTTCGCAAATCCGAAAACGCCGATCGGTGACAAAACAAATATGGCTTTCATGTCCACCGTATCCACTTACGGAAGAGGAGAAGGCGTCGTGGTGGCTACCGGTATGGAAACCGAAATCGGTAAAATCGCGAAAATCCTGGATGAAGAAACAGATGAAAAGACTCCTCTGCAAAAGCGGCTTGATGAGTTGGGGAAAGTGCTAGGGATTGTCGCGATTGTTATTTGTGTCTTGATCTTCTTCGTCGGCCTCTTTCAGAAACGGAACCTTTTCGATATGTTCCTGACCTCGATCAGCTTGGCGGTTGCGGCGATCCCGGAAGGGCTGGCCGCCATCGTCGCTATCGTGCTGGCTTTAGGTGTCACCCGGATGTCCCGTAAGAACGCAATCGTCAAAAGGCTGCCGGCCGTTGAAACGCTCGGCTCTGTGAACATCGTCTGCTCGGATAAAACCGGAACGTTGACACAGAACAAAATGACGGTCGTGAGAACCTTTCTCTACCGGCAACTAAATGACCGGAGTGAAGAGACAGAAAACGAGCATTTATCTACCGACGAAAAAGCTATGATTAAAACCTTCGTGCTATGTTCGGACGCTACTTCGGAGAACGGGCAATCGACCGGGGATCCCACGGAGATTGCCTTGGTCATCTTGGGTAACCGTTACGGGCTTAGGAAAGGCGTTTTGAACACGGCGCATCCGAGGGTTTCGGAAAAACCTTTTGATTCTGATAGAAAGCTGATGTCGACTGTCAATCAGGAAGGCGCCGCCTTTCGCGTCCATACCAAAGGGGCGATCGATAACCTGCTCAAAATCTGCACAACCGCGCTTGTGAACGGCGTGGTCATTCCACTCACACCGGAGATGAAGGCAGAGGTTCTGAAGGTTTCTGAAGAGATGTCCGACCAGGCATTGAGAGTGCTCGGGTCTGCCTACCGCGATGTTGAGAGCATTCCTCCTCTGGAGGGAATGGAAAACGATCTCACGATGTTAGGCTTTGTCGGGATGATCGATCCGCCGAGATTGGAAGTGAAAGCTTCCATTCGAGAAGCAAAATCGGCGGGTATCACGCCGGTTATGATCACCGGCGACCATAAAAATACGGCCTTGGCGATCGCGAAAGAGCTCTCGATCGCGGAAACAGCAGAACAAGGCATTACCGGTGAAGAGATTGACCAATTGCCGGATTCAGTTTTTTTGGAGACGGTCGATCGTTATCGTGTCTTTGCCCGGGTTTCGCCAGAGCATAAGATTAAGATCGTCAAAGCTTTCAAAGCGCGCGGCAACATTGTCTCGATGACCGGAGACGGAGTCAACGATGCCCCTTCTCTGAAGCAAGCGGACATCGGCGTGGCCATGGGAATCACCGGTACCGATGTGACGAAAAGCGCCAGCGATATGATACTCACTGACGATAACTTTACAACGATTATCCACGCCATTGAAGAAGGCCGGAATATCTATAACAATATCAAAAAGACGGTGACCTTTTTGCTGTCCTGCAATATCGGGGAGATCATCACGATTTTCGCTTCGCTTCTCTTTTTCTGGCCGGTTCCATTATTGCCTGTCCAGATCCTGTGGATCAATCTGATCACCGATTCCCTGCCCGCGATTGCCTTAGGCGTGGAACCGGGAGACCCGGACGTGATGAAGCGGAAACCGCGGAACCCGAAGTCCAGCTTCTTTTCCGAACGCGCGGGTTTATATATCCTAATCGATGGGTTTTTGATCGGTTTATTAACTCTTGCGGCCTTCTTCTTCGGACTGGTCGAGCATCAGGTCAGTCCAACAGCCGGGACTGTTCCCGAAGAGGTTCTCACCTACGCTCGAACGATGGCTTTCGTCGTTTTAGCCACCTCACAGTTATTTTATTCGCTCTCCAAGCGAAGCTCGGACAAAACCGTATTCGAACTCGGCCTTTTCACCAATCGGGTTCTCTTGGGCGCGATCGGCTTAGGCGTTCTCTTGCAGCTGGTGGTCATCTCCGTTCCCTTTCTCTCTAAGCCCTTTGGTGTGATGAATCTAAGCCTGCGGGACTGGGGGATCGTTTTTCTGTTCTCCTCGATACCCCTGATTCTCAAAGAACTCGTAAAAATGTTTACACGAGTCTTTCATAGGGGGGATGATTTTCATTCTGCCGCAGAATAAGGAACGCAAAACAGATAAATTATCTTTTCTATTCATTCGCGTATCGGCGGAAAAATATATTTGTTTCCTTTCAATGATAGTGATATAATAGTCTAAACCATCCAGCGGTTATTCGACCGATTTTTATAGATTACCCCGAGAGCCGCATCTGTCGAAATAAAAAGCGCTACTTTCAGGGTTACGGACTATCTTACGTTTTCGGTGGATTAACCGACCATCTTGCACGAATCTCATAAGGAGGGAAAGCGATGTCAAAGCTTAGTATCATCGAAGGAATAGGTGAAGCTTACGAACTCAAACTCAAAGAGGCAGGGATCACCTCCATCGAAAAGTTTCTTGAAGCCTGCATATCGAAGAAAGGGAGAACGGAACTCGCCAAAAAAGCCGACATCAACGAAAAACTCGTTTTAAAATGGGCTAATCACGCAGATTTGATGCGGATTAAAGGTGTCGGTGGGGAGTATTCGGAACTGCTGGAAGCGGCGGGTGTCGACACTGTTCCGGAACTGGCCACGCGCAAAGCGGAAAACCTTTATAAAAAGATGGTAGAAGTCAACGAACAAAAGAAACTGGTACGCAAGCTGCCAACCGCCAAACAGGTGGAAGATTGGACCAAACAGGCGGCAGCCCTCCCGCGCATTTTGCAATATTGATTCGACCAATAAAAAACGTAGAAAAAAAAGAACCGCTTCGTTAAAAGCGGTTCTTTTTTACGTTTCGTCAGAAGCGGTTTAAAACCTAAAACTCGGGCGCGTTAAGCGTTATTCTTCGTTCCTGCTTTTGATAAATCCAATAATGGCTGTGAGAAAAGCTTCGGGTTTTTCCAAAAACGCAGCATGACCGGCATCCGGGATCTCCAAAACAGTCGCATTTGGGATGAGCTTGGCCATTTCTTTCATCTCTTTGGCAGGAGTCAAAATATCCTTTTCCGCGCACAAGATCAAGGCGGGGATGCGAATCGTCGGTAGAACATCCTCGCAATTGAACTGGTTTGCGCTTTGGGATAACCGGATAAACGCCTGGAACCATTCTGGTGTAAGCGCTTGGCGAAAGGCTTTCTGTCGATTTTTTAGCCACTCCAAACGCTGGCTATAGAAAGTGTCCGAATAGATGCTGGGTATCGTGAGGCTGAAGAACCTGGCTCCGTCGTTAAGAGATGCGGCGACCTCCCAACCCTCTCCCACGGCGACCAGATAGTTCGAAACTTTGGGTAGTACCGTTACCAACTCCAGCGTTCTCAAACGGTGCTGGTGTTCGCGACAGAATTCCAAAGCGACCTGCCCCCCATAGGAAACGCCCATCATATGCGCGCGTTCTATCCCCAGATGATCGAACAGTTCTACCAGATCCGGTACATGAACCTCGCAGCGATAGGATTCAACGTGTTTGGAAGATCGGCCTTGATCCTGAAAATCGACCAGCAACAATCGGAAATGGTTCGAAACGCGCCCTGTGAAGTCTTTCCAACTGGGAACGCTCATCATGATGCCATTTAAGAAGACGATCCAATCGCCTTGAGACCCGAAAACTTCATAGTAGAGGCTCCCGCCAGATTTAAGTTCAAAGAACACGCCCATCAACTCCCGAAAAATTCGTTGATGATCTGAACGGCAAGGACGGGGTTCTCCACATTCACGCTATGGCCGATACCCGGAAGTTTCTTAACCGTAGCTTTTGGTAACTGCTTCAGCGTTTCCGATAACAGTTTATCCGTAATCAGTAGATCTTTTTCTCCAAACAGAATGAGTACCGGACACTGAATTTTATGCAGCTCGGGTAGGTAGTTGTACTGCTCCAAGGCGCGGGCATTTTCGGTAAAACCGCGCGAATCCATAACCATGGCGTCGTTAACGAGTTTTTCCAAGAGTTTGTCCGGGTCTCCGGAAGGAATCGTTCCGGCTAATGCGGCTTTAAGAAGATCGCGATTGTTCCGATACAGAGCCAGAGCAGGATAATACTCTTCCGGCGTGATCAGTCCGTCGGCGGGAGCAGGGTCGATTAAAAGGATGCGGTTCACTTTATCCGGATGGTTGACCGCGTAGTCCCAAATGACGGCGCCTCCCAAAGAATGGCCGATCAGGTTGACTTTTTCCTCTTTAAAGACGTCGATAAAGTCACCCAATTCTTTTCCGTATTGAGCGATCGAGATGTCGCGACTCGGTTTTTCGGAATCTCCGAATCCCAGGAGATCTAAAGCCACCCCACGAAACGCTGTTTTTTCCAATCGGGACATCACCGGCTGGAACCACCGCCAGGAACCGAAGTTTCCGTGAATCATAAACAACGCTTTGCCTTGAGGGTTTCCGCCGATCTCGTAATGAATCTTTCCTTGAGGGATATTCACATACATTGCTTTGCCTCCTACGATCGATGAAGTTCTCATCTTTCTTCTCAACCAGGCGGAAGGGATGCCAAAATACTTGAGATTGAGCAGCTGCAATCCATATCCAAGGCCACGAGGGAAGAAAAGCACGACAACGACGAGCAGAACTCCGAATATGACGGAGAGCGGTAAATTTGCCCGGCTAAATAGGAAGGGCAATGCGATCATCAGAATGGCGCCGATGAAATTGCCTGAAAAAGAGGCTAAACCGCCGACAACGATCATCGCCAGCAAGTTGATCGAAACGCCCAACCCAAAGTCTGTGGGGGCGATGTAGTTGATGGTATGGGCGTACAAAGCTCCGGCAATACCGGCGTAGATTGCGCTTAAAACGAAAGCGATCAGCTTATACTTCGCGACATTGATACCCGAAGAGCGAGCCGCGAATTCGCTTTCCCGAATCGCTTTCAACGCCCTTCCCGTTCTTGATTTCAGAAAGTTGAAACCGAAGAGGAAGAGAAAGAAGGTACAAAAGGCGATAACGTAGTATTTTCCGAGATCGGATTTCAAAACATATCCGAAGAGGTCGAAGTTGGGAATATCCCGCATTCCGATATGACCCCCGACGTAACTCCAGGAGCCTAAGAGCTGCTCGATCATGACCCCGAAAGCCATCGTCGCAATCGCGAGATAGAAACCTTTTAACCGTAAGGCTGGAAACCCGAGGACCAATCCGAACAACCCGGCCAATCCGCCCGAGAGGAAGACGGTCACTACAAAGGGTATTTGAAAGTTTTTAGTTAAAATGGCCGACAGATAAGCGCCTACCGCGATAAAGGAAGCGTGTCCTATCGAGATTTGCCCGGCGAAGCCGATCAAAATATTCAGTCCCAGAGCGGCAATACTGAAGATTAAAACCTGACTGAAAATACTGATGAGGAAGGTCTGATTCAAGAATATCAAGGGGAGAACCATCAAAGCGATGGCAAAGATAAGGAAATTGCGTTTGGTGTTCATGATCAAACCCTCCTTTTCGAAGATTTGCCCAGCAAACCTTCCGGTTTCACAAGGAGCAAGATAATAATTACCATGAGCGCGAGGGCCGTTTTAAGTTCAACAGAGATATACTTCGCAACGAGTTGCTCGATGATACCCAGCAAAATGCCGCCCACGATCGCGCCGGGTAAACTGTCGAAACCGCCCAAAACGGCGGCCGTCAACCCCTGTACTTGCAGATTGAGCATCATGTTCGGCTGAACCTGTTCTTTCGGGGCCGCCAGAATTGCCGCGAGAGCGCTTAAACCGGTACCGAGTCCCCAGGCGAAACCGTAGACTCGTCCCACCTTGACACCCATCAAATGGGAGGCCTCTTCGTTCTGGGAGACCATCCGAACGGCCAATCCCAATTTCGTGTATTTTAAGTAGAAAAAGGTGCCGAATACAATGGCGGTCGTCACGACAAAGATTAACACATCCTGTCTGGTAATGATGAGAAAGGAGTTACCCAAGTTGATCCGATAGGGAATACCGGTGATGAGATTGGGCAACTGCTTGAAATCTTGTTTCCAAATCAGGAGCGCCATCCCTTCCAGGATCATCAGCATTCCTAATGTAATAATCAGCATCGCCGAGTGAGAGAGATGACGAATCGGGCGAAGCAAGAACTTTTCGGTGAGGATCCCTAAAAAGACCGCGAAGGTGATTCCGATCGCGACGGCGAGGTAGAGGTTCAACCCGAGGAGGGTATAGAACGTGAAGGTGATATAGGCCGCGAACATACCCATATGCCCGTAAGCGAAATTGACGACTCCGGTCGTTTTATGAACGATGACCAATCCCAGGGCGACGAGGGCGAAGAGGCTTCCTTCCCTTAATCCCAGTATGATTTGTTGTAATAGCACGGCGCTCACCTATCCTCCCAGGTATTTCTTTTTAACATTTTCGTTCTTCAATAGGGCATTTCCTTCGCCTTCGAGAACGACTTTCCCAACTTCAAGAATATAGGCGTAATCCGCGATATGTAAAGCCGCATTGGCGTTTTGTTCTACCAAAAAGATCGTCGTGCCTTCTTCCCGTAAGGTGACCAACGTGTCAAAAATCTGCTCCACGATCTTGGGAGCCAAACCGAGTGAGGGCTCGTCCAGCATCAATATTTTCGGAGCCGCCATCAAAGCCCTGCCGATCGCTAGCATTTGCTGCTCCCCTCCGGATAATGTCCCCGCCATTTGCTTTCGCCGATCTTTAAGGATCGGGAACAGGGTAAACACGTTCTCTTGCAGACTCCGTATCTGATTGCGGTCTTTTAGCGTGTAAGCTCCGGCCAGTAAATTTTCCTGAACAGTTAGGAAGGGAAAGAGTTTTCGCCCTTCCGGGCAGTGGACGATCCCTTTGTGCACAATTTCCGAAGGCTGTAATCGATGCACGATCTGATCGAGAAAGGTAATCTCTCCTTTTTCGATGCGGTTTAAGCAAGAAACGGCGCGTAAGGTCGTCGATTTCCCCGCCCCGTTAGCCCCGAGCAAAGCGGTGATCTGGTGTTCCTTCACGTGCATGTCGATGCCTTTCAACGCTTCCACATACCCGTATTTCAGCTTTACCCCTTTCAATTCAAGCATATTTGTTCTCCCCCAGATAGGCCTCGATTACGACCGGATCATTTCGTATCTGCTGAGGATCTCCTTCCGCGATCTTCTTTCCAAAGTTCATCACGGTAATGCGATCAGAGATATCCATCACCAAAGACATATCGTGTTCGACCAATAGAATCGTGATGCCTTTTTTCCGGATACTGCGGATGATCTCTTTGAGTTCCTGAGTTTCCGAAGGATTCAATCCCGCGGCGGGTTCATCGAGCAGGAGAATGACCGGATCGCTCATTAACGCCCTCCCGATTTCGACCATTTTTTGAAGGCCATAAGGCAGCTGACCGGCATAGCTGCTTAGACGGTTTTTAAGTCCCAAAAAATCCGAAACTTCGATCGCCTTTTCCTGGGCTTTCCTCTCCTCCGCATGCAGCGTTTTGGTTTGAAAAGCCTCTTGCAGGATGTGCGTGTTCACCCGATCGTGGTAACCGACGAACAAGTTCTCTCTAACGGTCATCATCCGGAAGATCTCCAAGTTTTGGAAAGTTCGAGAGATGCCAATTTGAACCGTTTGATGCGGCTGCATTTTCAGAAGGTTCTTCCCGTTTAAAGAAATCTCTCCGGAAGTCGGTTGGATAACCCGAGTGATGACATTGAATAGGGTTGTTTTACCGGCTCCATTCGGCCCGATGAGGGCATGGATTTCTTCCTTCTCCACCGAGAGGTCGATTTCGCTAACCGCGACCAACCCGCCAAATTTGACGGTTATACGATTGACTTCCAATAAACCCACAGCGTCACCTCTTTCTTCATAAGAGAAAAAAGGGGACTCTTCCCAGAGCCCCCTTTTCTCAAGGCTTATTTCGAATCGATCCAGTCGGAAACTCTTTCCCAAACGCCGTTGACAACTTCCATCGCGTACATGGCCTGCAACCCTACCCGGCAGGTATTGTCGCCGATGCTGAAGGGTTTGTAGGAGATGATGGGGCTGATTAAACCCTGCCATCCATTCATCGTCTCAAGGGCTAGTACCAGCCCTTCGCGAGTCGGGGTTTCTCCGGCTCTTCTCAAACCTTCGGTGAACACTTCTCCCGCGATGAAGCCTGCGGCCGCGTAAGCGTTCGGCACTTCTCCCGGGAAGGTTTCCTGATAGATAGCCAAATATCTCTGGAACTGCTCGGAATCAGCGTCGCCCAACCACACCCATGCCATCGCCTGGGCGCCCTCAGCAGCTCCTTGCGATAACTGGATCACTTGGATGTCCGAGTTGGGGTAGCTCATCACAATCTTGGCATCCAAACCGTATTGTTTCGCCTGGATCATGAAGTTGGGCGGTTGTTGCCCGTACATGGACAAGAAGACGACGTCGACATTGGCGGCTAAGAGTTCGAGAATCTCGTTGTCAAAAGAGGTCGCGCTGGGGTTCACCGGAATCGCTTTCACCAGTAGTTTATCCAAGCGATTTTTCACTAACCACGACTGTAAACCGGCAAGTTCTTCCTTTCCATCGTCGGCTGCCCGGTAAACGATACCAATACGTTTGTAGCCGAGGTTTCTCGCAAGATACTTCGCGACGATCGGCCCTTCGACCGAGTAGTAGTTCGGCTGCACGGAGAAAATGTACTTGTTCGGCGGAACGGCCAGCGCGAGCGCTCCGCTTCCCTGATAGACGAAAGGAACCTGGCTGTCGTTCAAATACTTCATAACGGCCAGACATCCGGGTGTACCCAATCCGCCGACGATCGAGAAGACTTTATCCTGTTCGACCATCCGTTTCACTTCGACGACGGTTTTGGCGGGGTTGAATTGATCGTCCGCCACCAACAGTTCAATCTTTCGCCCAAAAATGCCACCATTGGCGTTGACCCAATTAAAGTACGCGTCCATCCCTTTTCTCATTGATAAGCCAATATAGGCGACCGGACCTGAAAGGGCTTGGAAACTACCGATCAGAACCTTGTCTTTTGTGATTCCCGGTTCGGCGAAGGCTAATCCGGATACGAGCAGTGCGGCCACTAACAGCAAAACGAGCATTTTTTTCATACTTCCACCTCCTGAGTGTTTTCCTTACCGTTAAATAATTCCGTATTCCTGAGCTTCTTTTCTGAGTCTTTCTTTGTGATCCGGGTGAGCTATCCCGATCAACAGCTCGGCCCGTTGATTGACTGGCTTTCCACGCAAACGCACCGCGCCGTACTCGGTAACGACCCAATCCAGATCGTGTCGCGGGACTGTGACCGGCGAACCGGGTTTGAAGATAGGAACGATCTTGCTTTCCCCTTTTCGAGTAGCGGATTCTAACGCGATGATCCCCTTTCCGCCTTCGCTCATCGAAGCCCCACGGTGTGTGTCCAGTTGTCCGCCAGCTCCGCTGTAATGTGTGGTTCCGAGTCCTTCGGAACAGACTTGGCCCGTTAGGTCGACCATCAACGCGGTGTTGACAGAGACCATATTCTTATTTCGACAGATAACATACGGGTCGTTGACGTATTTGCCGCGTAACAACCATACGCCGGGATTGTCGTCGACGAAATCGTACATCTTTTTGGATCCAAGCGCGAAGGTACAGATCGCTTTCCCCGGCCACAACGTTTTTTTACGATTGGTGATCACGCCGGCTTCGAAAAGGTCTATCATTGATTCGGTGAACATCTCGGTGTGGATACCGATTTCCCGTTTATCGAGCAAGAGCTTGCTGACCGCGTTCGGAATGCCGCCGATGCCAATTTGAAGCGTGGATCCGTCCGGTATCAGCCCCGCAATATGATGAGCGATTCCTTTTTCAATATCGGAAGGGGGCGTATCCGGCAGCGTCGGGATCGGGTAATCCACTTCGTACAGATAGTCGATGTCGGAAATGTGAATCTGCGTGTCTCCGTGAGTGCGCGGCGCGTTTGGGTTGACTTCCACGATGACGGTTTTGGCTTTTTCGATCACGTCTTTTTCATAGGTGACACTGAGCGACAAAGAAAAAAATCCATGTTCATCCATCGGCGAAACCATGCCGATGTAAAGGTCAGGGTCACCTAAGGAAAGGAGATTGGCTCCGGCTTCGTGCAAGTTATTCGGAACGTACGTAGAGTTCAGAATTCCCTCTTTCAAAGATTTCCGAATCCCAGCGCTATGAAACCATGAATTGTTCATGAAAGAAGACTCGAAACCGGGTTGACGATAAAAGGCATATTCTTTCATATTCAAACATGTGTAGACTTGGACATTCTTGACTCGATCCGAGATGGTATGTAACTCCGATAGAAAGGACTGCGCTTCCATGCAGCACATTCCGGTGACAATCACCTCGTTCGGCTGTATCATCTTCAGAACGTGGTCAAGATCGGTCTTTTTCGATTGATAGGCTTCCGTAAAGACTCCCACAGCTCTCCTCCTATTGTGAAAGTCCCCATCGAACAACAGATGAGGCCCAGACAAATCCTAATCCGGCGCCCACCATGACGATGAGACTTCCCTCCCGGATCTTTCCTTCCCGTAGCCCGATTTCGAGGGACAGTATCTGATCGTTTTGGCCAATATGGCCGTAGTCTTGAAGATACGTCGTTTGGCTTTCTGAAAGCCCTAATTCGGCTAAAACGGCCTGATGGGCCGATTTTTTAAAATGCAGGATCGCCAAATAATCGATATCCTTCTCAGTGTAACCCGATTTTTTCAAGGACTCCCGGATCACGCCATAGAAATTGGGCATCGTTTTTTCGCCGAGACGGGTTTTGAAGGCTTTCGCGTCGCCATTAATTTTAAAGTGGAAGTTTTCGAGATCTTCCGCTACGGGGGGCCATTTTTTCGCCCCTCCGACCGGAACCACGCAGCCTTCGGAAAAAGAACCATCTCCTTTGAAGGCGGATTCCAGCAGGATATTTCGATCGGTTCCCTTCTTGAGAACCATCGCCGTGCCGCCGGCGCCGATATCGAACATGAAAGAGGTGTCGATCTCTTTTAGACTGATCAAATCGGAGTTCCGGTAGCCAGAAACTAGCAGAACCGTGCGTAGATCGTCGTTATTACGCATCAGGCTTTTCGCGGTCTCCATCCCCGCCATCATTGACCCGCACATGGCTTCCATATCGAATCCCCAGGCGTTATCGGCGCCTAAATCGTAAGCCACTTTCAAACTGGCCAGCCAACATGGGTAGTCTTTGTGCTGCGCGCCGTTCCAAATAACGAGATCGATATCCAAAGGATCGACATTCGCCATTTCTAAAGCTTTTTTTGATGCCTGGAGACCCATATGGCTGGTTGTGTCTTGAGGACCGGGAATGGGTTTGCGAGAAACTCCGAACTTTTGATCGATTACCTCCTCTGGAATGCCGGTGGCAAAAGAGAGGTCCTTCGCGGTCATATAGGTCACCGGTAGGTAGCTACCGATACCAGCGATTCCGATCTTGTCCATTCTGTTCATGAGCGGCCTCCGGCCTTAACAGTTGCGAATGATAACGGCAGTACCCATGCCTCCGCCGATGCATAGGCTGGCTAAACCCAACTTCGCGCCTCTCTTCTTCATCTCATAGATGAGCGTGACGATGATACGGTTGCCGCTGGCGCCGATCGGATGACCTAAGGCGATCGCGCCGCCGTTGACGTTGACACGGTCGTCCAGCCACTCCTGGGACACGCCATGTTCTTTTTTCAAGTCTGCCAGTACAGAAAGGCTTTGGGCGGCGAAGGCTTCGTTCAATTCGAGCAGATCGATATCCTTCAACGACAGATTTGCGCGTTTCAAAACCTTGGAAATCGCGCCGACGGGTCCGATTCCCATGATGCTCGGATCGACACCATGTTGCGCCCACGAAACCAATTCGACGAGCGGGGTGTACCCGTCGCGCTTGACGACCTCATCTGAGGCTAAGACGGTCATAGAGCCCCCGTCGTTGATTCCTGAAGCATTTCCGGCTGTGACGCTTCCGTCTTTCTTGAACGAAGGTTTCAACTTTGCCAACCCGTCCAGAGTAGTCCCTTTGCGGGGATGTTCATCTGTATCGATGATGGTCTCTCCCTTTTTGTCCTTTAAGACGACGGGGGCGATCTCCTCTTTGAAACGGCCGGATTCGATGGCGCGAATCGCTTTTTCCTGACTTTTTAACGCAAAGGCATCTTGCGCTTCACGGGAAATTTGGTATTTTTCCGCTAAGTTTTCAGCCGTGATCCCCATATGGTACCGGTTGAAGACGTCCGTTAACCCGTCCATGACGGCGTGATCGTAGACCTCTCCGTGACCGAGCCGGTAACCACTCCGGCCTTGAAGCAGTAGATAAGGCGCCAGATCCATATTCTCGATACCACCGCTCAAAACCACTTCGGCTTCTTCCGCTACGATATCGACCGCGCCCATCATCACAGCTTTCATGCCGGACCCGCACAGCATATTGACAGAAAACCCCGGCCTTTCGACGGGAATGCCGGCATGAATGCTTACTTGCCTTCCGGGCCCCATGCCCAAGCCGGCAGAAAGGATATTGCCGACGATCGTTTCGCAAACGTCTTTCGGCTCTACCTTGGCTTGTTCCATCGCGGCTTTTGCGGCGACGACTCCCAACTGAACCGCCGGGGTTGTCTTGAAAGACCCGCCGAAGGTGCCGATCGCGGTTCGTTTCGCTCCGATGATATAAACCTTCTTCATGTGATAACCTCCCGATTTTTTGTCGAAGAGATCAGGGCTTCCGCGGGTAAAGCGGCAGCTCCGATCGAACCTTCCGTTATTCTTTTCTTTTCCTTTGCTTTTTTGGCAGGTATTTTTAGCGCTTCATGAGAGCGTATGAAGCGGTTAAATCCGTACAAGATAAACTGAGAGAGGGGTTCCAGAACGCTTCGATTATCGTAACGAGCGGCATTCTCGATCAGAAACAAAGAATAACCGATCGCGTGGCCGATGCCCATCAAGATCGGGGCCAGGTGTTCCGGCTCGTAAGGGGAGATCTCGCCTCGGTCGATCGAGCTTTTTAGGGCGGTTTCATAAGGTTTCTGGAGGGAAGCGTAATAAGAGATGGAAATCGAGGCGTCCACGAACTCCGCTTCTCTCACGATTGCGTACATCCAGCGATGTTTTCGGAAAAAATGAAGGAATCCGCAATAAGCGGCCAACTCCTGATCCCTGCGATCCGTGAAACGCTCCGCATAACCTTTGATCTGATGTCGGAGTTCCCTACCCGTCTGGTGAACCAACTCTCGAAGGATATCTTCTTTCGTCCGGAAGTAGACGTAGACCGTTCCAACACTGCATTGAGCCGCTTCCGAAATGCGATGGATTCCCGTTCCGGTAAACCCGTTCCGGCCGAATAGTTCTTCGGAGGCTTCCAATAAGAGATTGCGGGTTATTTCGCCCTTTGTTTTGGCTTTCTCCGTGACGGCGCTTTCTTCGTTTAAGTTGAGGTAGACGTTTTCGTTGACAACAAACTCCCCTCGGGAAATGCCGTTGAGCAAGAAGGACTTCAGGGTCGATCGGACTTCCGGGGAAACGGGCTCTCCTTTCCACAAGATCCAAAAGCCGCTCAGATAGTAGATTGGTCCCCAAAGAAACCAAAAAAAAGCGCGGCTTTCTTCGGGTGTGGTTTTTCGATTGAGAAAATCGCTCAGTTTTTGGTGTAAACGCCCAGAAAAGGCTTTTCCGATTTCAAGGTCTATGAACTCCGCTTCCCGGAAGACCTTATAGACCCCGCGGTTTTCCCACAACAGGTCGAAGAATCGATTCAAAAGCTTATCCAGAAGCTCTTCCACCGATCTATCATTGGTGAAAGATCGAAAATCGAAATCAAATATAAAATCGAAGAAACGGTCGCAAATCTTCCTGAAGACCGTTTCTTTAGAGTCAAAATATTGGTAAAATGCAGCCGGAGAGATCCCCACCGCTTTTGAGATCGTCAAAACCGAGGTCTTGTGATATCCTCTGTCAAGGAACAACGCCTGGGCTGTTTCGATGATATCGTGGTAGGTTTTTTCCCCTTTCGTCGAAAGAGGGACTCTCCGTTTCGGCATCTTTTTTCTCTCCTGGTGGCTGAGGATTCCTGAGGTTAGATCGTCAAACCCCCGTTGACACCCAAAACCTGTCCGGTGACGTAGCGCGCTTCATCGCTGGCGAGGTATAAAAAGGCATAGGCAATGTCTTCCGGTTCTCCCATCATTTTTAAGGGGGTTTTTTCGATCATGAAATCGATAATCTTTTCAGGCATATTTTTCGTCATCGGGGTGCTAATGAATCCCGGAGCGACTGCGTTGGCCCGGATTTTAAAACGCGCGAACTCTTTGGCCCAACTCAAAGTCATCCCGATCACTCCCGCCTTGGTCGCCGCGTAGTTCGTCTGGCCTACATTGCCGAATTGCCCCACGATCGAAGAGGTCGTCGTGATGGAGCCGCTTCCGGCTTCTTTCATAAAGGGGATCGCTGCCTGAGTGACGTTAAAGGTTCCCTTCAGATTGACGTTGATCACTTTATCCCATTGTTCTTCTGTCATCTTGTGCAAAAAGGCGTCCTGGGTGATACCGGCATTGTTGACTACGGTATCCAGTTTTCCGAACTCGGCGACGATCTGGCCGACGACAGTCTTTATCTCTTCACGGTTCGTAACGTCCAAATGAAACCCTTTGACCTTCCCGGGAAGCCCCGCCGCTTCTTTTTCCAATAAAGCGAGATCTTCGTTCAACACATCACAAGCGGCCACGTGGGCGCCTTCCTTTGCAAAAAGCATACAGATCGCTTTCCCTATCCCTCTCGCTCCACCGGTCACGAGAGCGACTTTTCCTTCTAAACGCATGGTGCACCTCCTCATGATATCTGAATCATCTATCATCTATCAAATGAATCACCTGTCACATTTAATGATAACCTATTGCGTGAGAAAAGTCTAACGCGAAATTTCCCCCTTGCGCCCGATTATCCGAAAAATACTTCTTATTAGGGAAGATAGCTTTAAATTTCTTGGAATTTTAGCGCTTTCTCCACCGCGGATAGGGAGAGTGGACGGCCATGGGAAGGGATGATCTCGGCAGGCGTTTTAGCCACGATCATTTTCCAGGAGCGCAACAGCGCTTGCTTATCCTCGTAGATGAACGGGAAAGGATTCGTTTTAAACAGATTCAGCGGAATATTCGCGAAGGTGTCTCCGGCGATCAGCGTTCGGTCATCGAATAAAACGCTTAGGGATCCGGAGGTATGCCCGGGTGTATGCAATAGGGTCGCATCGATGCCGAAGTCCCTCAGAATTGGCGACTCCGTTGCTTCCACGACGAGGTCTTGCGGTCGGCGTGGAAGGGGTGTGAAAGTTGCCCGCAGGTTCGCTTTCTTTGAAAAGTTCTCGATTTTTTGATTCGTGTAAGCTGCCTGCTGATTTTTTCCGGAGAGGAGCGCCTTTTCTTCTCCGGTGTGAAAGATCAAGCGGATCATGGGGTTTGTTTCGAGGAGGGAGGCCACCATCCCCGTATGGTCTTCATGATGGTGGGTGAGAAGGATCGCCACGATCTCTGAAGGCGAGAGTCTTAACCGATCCAGCCGATGAAAGAATCGTTCCCGGTAAACGAAAGGGACGGTATCGACCAAGACCGTCCCCTTCGCTGAGCGGATGACGGTGAAGCGCGTTAACCCCATTCTCACGATGCGGTAGGTTCCCATAACCTTCCCCCCTTTCCGAATGCGTTGATTGTATCACATTCCGGGAGAAAGCTCCGACACGCTTAAACCCGTCCGAAACAAACGGTAGCATCGCCTTTCATCGCGTATCGGTCGCGCCGGTTCGTTCGCCGGGCGAAGAGCCGTGACCGCGTCAATCGTGATATACTAAGATACTTCTTATCGGCGGGGGGATCAAGATGTGCGGCATCTTTGGATTCGTAGGGGCTGAAAGGCCTCTGCAGGAATTGATCGACGGATTGAAAAAACTGGAATACCGGGGGTACGATAGCGCCGGGATGGCCTATACGGAAGGCCACGAATTGGTGATCGCGAAAAAAACGGGTCGGGTCGCCCAATTAGAGAAAGCCTATCAGAATCGACTATCCCTCATGGTTACCTCCGCGATCGCGCATACGCGATGGGCTACACATGGATCGCCAAACGACATGAACGCTCACCCGCATACCGATTGCACCGGACGTTTGGCGGTCGTTCACAATGGGATCATCGAAAACTACAGCGAGCTTAAAAACAAGTTACTCGCAAAAGGCCACACCTTCTGTTCCGAAACCGATACGGAAGTGATTGTTCATTTAGTCGAGGATTTTTACCAAAAAGACGTCCGGGAAGCGTTTTTAATGGCTTTAAGGGAGTTGCGAGGAGCTTACGCCATCGGATTGATCGATACCCGTAACCCGAAGACGCTATTAGCCGCGCGGGAAGGAAGCCCACTCCTCGTCGCTAAGACTCGAAATGGCGGTGTGATTTCCTCTGATGTATCCGCCCTCTTGTCTTATAGCAAAGAGGTTTACGATATGGATGATCGGGAAGTCGTCGTGATCGAACCCGAAGGGTGTACCTTCATGGACCTCTCCGGCAACACGCATCCGCGTTCCACACGCTTGATTGATTGGGAGATCAGCGCGGCGGAAAAATCCGGATTCACCTACTACATGGAGAAAGAGATTTCGGAAGAACCGCAGGTTTTTCGTTTATGTTTAGCTGGGAGAGCGACAGAGTCTAAGGGGTTTCTACCGGAATTGAACGATTGGAACGCCTCTTTGCGCTCTTGCCAGAAGATTACCGTTATCGCGGCCGGGACGAGCTATCATGCGGCGTCGGTTTTCAAATACGCGCTGAACGAGCTGTCTGTGATCGACACGACGGTGGAAATATCTTCCGAATTTCGGTACTACAGCCACATTCCCGTCGAGGAGAACCGCCTGTTCGTCGTGGTTTCGCAATCGGGCGAAACCGCGGATACGGTCGAATGCGTGAAACGCATCAAACGAAGCGGCGGAAAGGTTTTAGCGATGACGAACGTAGTGGGATCGACGATTCACCGTATCAGCGATAAAACGTGTTTTCTGAATGCCGGGCCGGAGATCGGGGTGGCTTCCACCAAAGCCTATATTGGCCAGCTGGAGTTGCTCTATCTGTTGCTCTTCAAACTTTGCGCCCTTCATCAGATCCCTCTTGAGGAACGTTTGATACGCGAATTTCAGGAGATGCCGAAAACACTGGAGGCGATCATCCGAATCTCTCCCCAGATCAAGGAGATCGCGCGCTTATATAAAAACTTTCTGCATTTCATGTTCATCGGAAGGGGCATCCACTATCCTACCGCCATGGAGGGGGCGTTGAAATTAAAGGAACTCAGTTATATCAATGCGACGGCTTACCCGGGTGGAGAGCTAAAACACGGTCCGATCGCGTTGCTAGACGCCCAATTCCCTGTTTTTGCGATTATCCCGGATGATCGTCACTATGAAAAGATGAAAAACAATCTGATCGAGACGCGCACGCGGAATGCGCGTTCTTTGTGCTTAACGCAGGAAGGGAATGCGGACATCGGCGCTTATGCCGATGATCTGCTGATTGTGCCGGATAGGCACCCTCTCTTGTTTCCAATCGTTATGGCGCCGGTGGTCCAATTGTTTGCGTTTCACGTCGCCGATTTGCGCGGGCTGGATGTCGACAAACCGAGAAACCTCGCCAAAAGCGTCACCGTCGAATGATCGGTATAGGATTGATCGGTTCAAAACCGAACGAAAATGATTAAAACAATCTTCCTCGAGGTGAAATCGATGAAAGAACTGTTAGCGCGATGCGGGTACCGTTGTGATTTGTGCTTGGCTTATAAACCGAATGTCGAAGCCCATCCGGACAATCCGCAACGGTTAAGCGAGGGATGGAAACGCTATTTTGGCTTGCGCGTCCCACCCGAACAAATCCTGTGCGACGGGTGTCTGGCTGAAAACCCGCGGCTGCAAGATCAAGACTGTCCCGTGAGGCCTTGCGCGCTCGAGAAAAACCTTAGGAACTGTTCGGAATGCGCGTCTTACGTCTGCGAAAAGCTGACCCGGCGCCTGGTGTTCTTCGAGGAGATACAAAAAACCAATCAAACCCCGATTTCGGAAGAAGACAGGCGCGCTTTCATTTTGCCTTATGAAAACGGCGCACGCTTGGAGGCCCTTATCAAGGCGAAAAAGCCACTGTCCGAATGAAGGGGAACTCCGCTTTTTTCACATTGGACACCCGCCGCTTATGTTTCCCCGTTCAAGCCTTTAGGAAGGCTTCCAATTTCCTAATCAACCGATCGTTTTCGTATTCGGTTCCCACGGTTACGCGAATATGCTTTTCCAGTCGGCCACGGAATTTTTGAACCAGGATGCCGTTGTTATACAAAAAGTCGAAAGCGTCCGCCTGGAGCAGTAAAAAGTTCGTAAAGGATTCCGTTGCAATCTCTCTAAAGGCCTCATAAATCCGTTGCCTTTCTCTGATGATAAAGGCGATGTTCCTTTCTAAAGTTTCCGGATGTTCCAACATCTCTATGGCGGCGATTTCGGAGAGAGTATTGAGATTGTAAGGGGATTTCAGCGCAAACCATTTTTCCATTAGCTTTTTCCCGGCGAATCCCAGCCCGATCCTCAACCCGCTTAAACCCATCGCTTTAGAGAAGGTGCGCAGGATGATCAAGTTCTCGAATTCACGGAGCTTGGCAAGCGACGTTTTTCCGGAGAACTCCCAGTAGGCTTCGTCCAGCACGACAGGGACGCCGGTCCGGAGGATCTTATCGATTTTGTAATCATCGTACAACTTTCCGGTGGGGTTATTGGGGTTGGCGATGAAAACCGAATGGGCTCGGGCAATGATCTCTTCGTCTAAGGTTTCCGGTATATCGAAAGCATCGTTCAAAGGGATCTCCACCACCTTTAACCCGCGCCTTTTCGCGTAAAAACCGTACATAGAAAAGGTCGGGGTGAATGTGACGATGTATTCCCCTTCGAACAGGTGCATGAGGTCGCTGATCAGCGCGTCGCTTCCACAGCCGGCGATGATCATTCCTTCTTCGACTCCGGTTTTTTCCGATACTTTCCGACGAAGCGGCAACGATTCGATTGGAGGGTATCGGTTAAACGGGATGGCCTTCCATCGATCGATCATCTGTTCTTTGATCTCCCCCGGAATATCGAACGGGGATTCATTTTTGTTCATCAAAATTTTGCCTTCCGTGTCGAAGGTTCGATATGGCGCGAATTGGTCTAACTGCCTGTTGAACTTCATTTTTTTCTCCTTCCGAGCTCCTTCATCACCTCTTCCAACGGGATGTTGTTGTAACTGAGCAGCACTAAGAAGTGGTAGAGCATATCAGCCGCTTCGTAAATGATTCTGTCTTTCGTTTCCGCGACTAATACCTCTACCGCCTCTTCTCCGAACTTTTTGTAAATCTTTTCTTTTCCCTCTTTAAAAAGGGAAGCCGTATAGGAGCCTTCCGAACGGTGCGCTTTTCTCTGAGCGATCGTCTGTTCGAGTGCGGACAACGTTTCCGGAACAAACCGCGACGCTTCTTTTGACACACGTTCGAAAGGGATCGCAAAACACGAATACCGTCCGGTATGGCAAGCATTGCCTGTCTGTGAAACGGTCAGGAGCAGCGCGTCGTTGTCACAGTCGGTCGAGATGTTTTTCAGGTTTTGCACATGCCCGCTGATCTCCCCTTTCATTCTGATCCGATTTTTAGAACGTGAAAAGTAATGCACACGTCCCGTGTCCAACGTTTTATCTAAAGCTTCTTTGTTAGTGTACCCCAGTGTTAAGACGACTCCTGTTTCATCCTGCACGATTTGAGGTATCAATCCATTCATTTTTTCCCAATCCAAACGATCTACCCATTTTCTATCCGTTTCGTTCATGTCGTATACTCACCCCATTCTCTATCAAGTAGTTTTTTAGCGAACGGATCTCAATTTCCCCGTAATGGAATACCGATGCCGCGAGCGCGCCGGAAACGGCCGTCACACTGAAAACTTCCAGGAAGTCTTCGGTTTTTCCGGCTCCTCCCGAAGCGATCACCGGTAGATCTACCGCTTCCGAGAGTGACCTGTTAAGCGGTATGTCAAAACCTTGTTTTACCCCGTCCGCATCCATGGAAGTGATGAGGATCTCACCGGCTCCGAGCCGTTGTGCTTCTTTAGCCCACACCAAAGCGTCCAGACCGGTTGCTTCGCTTCCGCCGTTTACGTACACATCGTATCCACCCGCTTCCCATTTTGCGTCGATTGCGACACAGAGGTTGGCGGAACCGATAACAGATGCGGCTTTTTCAATCAGGCGCGGATTTTTTACGGCGGCGGAATTAACGAAAACTTTATCCGCTCCCGCTTTGATCACTGAAACGATCTCTTCGACCGTCGAAAGTCCTCCGCCTACCATGAAAGGAATGTGAATCGCTTTTGCTATATCCGTCACGAGCGCTTGGGAAATTCCTCTGCATTCGCGAGATGCTGATATATCCAAAAAGACGATCTCGTCGATCCCGTGTTCTTCATAGGCGATCGCTTGAGCGATTGGATCGCCCGTCTCGACTATGTTTTGGAATTTTATACCCTTCACCACCCTTCCCTTTTGAACGTCCAAGGCGGCGATGATTCTTTTAGCAAGCATCCGTCACACCCCCTGAAGATCTGCGAGCGTGACAGAGCCGTCTAAAAGCGCTTTCCCGATGATTACCCCGGAAAACCCCATTCTTGATAGTTCTTTGATATCTTCCGAATGCCGGACTCCGGCCGCATAAATCATTTCCGAGTCCCCCCAAAATCTTTCCGTAGCGGAGACACCCTGGAGAGTCCCGTCTTTTTCGATATCGGTGTAGATGTAACGGTTGGTGTAGGAGCGCAATGTGGATAGAAGCTGTTTTAGATCGGTTTCTTTCTGATTTTGCCATCCGCTGGTCATCAATTCGCCCTTCTTTAGATCTATACTAACGGTGATGCCTTCGAATTCATCGGTGATTTTTTTAAGAAAGGCAAAGTCGAAGGCTTTGGTACCAACGATCACATGAGCCACTCCAGAAGAGTAGGCCGCTTTCACACTTTCGTAGTCCCGTAAACCGCCTCCTAACTGAACGCGCATTCCGGTTTTCGAAATAATCTTCGCTACGGTTTTGAGATTGACGGGTTTTCCGCAGAAAGCGCCATCCAGATCGACGATATGCAGCCTTTCGGTATACATTCGGTAAGAGAGCGCGATTCTTACCGGGTCGCCGTAAACCGTAGCCCGGTTTTTATCCCCTTGATACAGCCGAACCGCTTGTCCGCCCATCAAATCGATGGCAGGGTACAGGGTCATTGTCCTCTCCCCTCAATCCGTCTAAAATTATCCAAAAGTCTTTTTCCGATATTTCCGGATTTTTCGGGGTGGAACTGAACCCCGTAGACGCTTCCGGTTCTCACCGCGGAGGCAAAGCGGTAAAAGCCGCCTTTTCCTTTTTGCCCGTAGTCGGTAACGGCGGTCACTACCCCTTCCTCTTCCAATTCGGCGTAATAGGAGTGAACAAAATAGAAGTAATCTCCTGTCTTTATCCCTGTAAACAACGGAGATTCTCCGGTCAATTCAATTTGATTCCAGCCCATATGAGGGACCCTGATCTTTCTAAACCGCTTAACCCGGCCTTTGATAACCCCGAGACCTCGGTTCTTTGATAAGTCAATGTCCTCTTCGCTTGATTCGAAAAGGATTTGGAAACCGAGACAGATGCCGAGGATCGGAGTGGATTCTTGGATTTTCGCAACCAGGATCTCTCTAAAGTCATCTAAGCGTTCGGCGATCGCGGAGAAGTTTCCAACTCCCGGGATCACGATTTTCTCGGCTTCCCGTAGTTGGCGAGGCGAACTGACGACATACCCGTCCAAGGCCTTGACGACGTTGTAGACATTTGCTACTCCCAGATCTATTACCGCTACGTTTCCCACTACACCACCCCTTTCGTTGTTACCATCTCTTCGGAGGGTTCCAAAGCGATACGCATAGCTGTACCCAAGGCTTTGAACCCCGCTTCGAGGATGTGATGCGGATTGGTTCCCGAAAGCTGTTTCACATGTACCGTCAAACCGGCATTTCTCGCCAATCCCCATAAAAACTCCCTGAAGAGTCCCGGTTCAAACCCTTCCTCGATTGGATTACAAGCGAGGTCGCATCCGACATATACTCTTGAAAAATCCAAAGCCACCATCACGAGAGCGTCATCCATCGGAATGAAAGCCGAACCGTACCGCTGTATTCGCGTCCGGTCATAGGATCTTTTTATTTCACAACCGATCGTGATCCCCACATCTTCCCACAGGTGATGGCGCAGATCGTACCGCGCTTCCACGAAGACTTTCTTCTTCATATAGAAAAAAAGCGTTCGAAGCATGTGCGCGAGAACCGGGTCTTCTAATCGGATCGTCGTCACTTCTGTTCCGAGCGCGAGGGATATATCCGTTTCGGCGGTCGTTCTTCTCATCATCGCTCGCCTTCCTTCCGGGGGGTTCTGGCCGCCAGCGACTTTGCGTGGTATTCAAGGCCTTCGATGGCCGCCAGTCGGATCCCCAAATCGCGGTTGGCTATCAACTCTTCCTCAGATAAAGAAGCGAAAGCTATCTTTTTTCCAAAGTCTTCCACCGTTAGAACAGAGGAAAAACGCGCCGTCCCACCCGTCGGAAGAACATGATTGGTTCCCAAAAAGTAGTCCGCGCTCGGAACGGGGGTGTATTCGCCGAAATATACGGCGCCCGCGTTTATGACCGAATCAAGGTATTTCAAAGGATTGTTAACACTTATTTGTAGATGTTCCGGGGCGATTTCATTGGCTTTTCGGACACAGTCTTCGAGGGAATCGAGAACGGATATTTCGATTTGCCCGTTGTCGCAAAAGGCTGCCAATTCAGTAGAGGGGGTTAATAGCCACGCTTTCGAATCCTTCCCGTGCTCGCGTTGACTCATCAGGTCGTTCAATACAAACTCTTTGTTGGCGTTTTCATCCGCAATCACACAGATTTCTGAGGGGCCGGCCGGGCTGTCGATTCCCACATCGCCGTATACCTGCCTTTTCGCTTCATTAACATAGGCGTTGCCCGGACCGAATATCTTATCCACCCGCTTCATGCCAATGCCGTAAGCCATCGCGGCGATGGCTTGAATACCGCCAATCTTGTACACCTCTTTGATTCCGAACCGTTTCGCGAGGTAAAGAATCGGTGTCGGGATCCTGCCTTGGACTGGCGGCGTACAGAGCGCGATTTCTTCAACACCGGCGATGCGGGCGGGAACCGCGGTCATCATCAATGTGGAAGGGAGCGGCATGCCTCCCGGAATATAGATTCCGATTCTCGAGAGGGGGACTTCTTTCAATCCGAAAAGGGAGCCGTTTTTCAGATAAGCGAATCCCCGCTTTTCTTGATGTTGGTGGTAATCAAGCAACCTTTCGATGACGCGTTCGAAGATATTCCGGTCGACTTCTTCGACGGCCTCGCTCTCGGCCCATTCTTGACTATCGGGGACCATTTCCCCGGTGTAACCGTCAAACCGTCGCATACAATCCGTTAACGCGTCCTCTCCCTTTTCACGGAGTTCTTCCAGTATACCGGAGACGTACTTTCTGAGTTCCATTTTTCGCCCTCCTTAGTGAATACTCTTGAAATCGTTACGTAACATTTGAGCAGCGTGAGTCAATCGGGGATTAAGGTTCCGAATCCGGTTCACGATCTCGTTGATCGTGCCGAATTTGGTTTTTTGAGAGATGCGATTCACGAGTAAAACCGCGTTGACTTCCGATATGATTCCGATTTCCTTCAATCCGTTGGCTCTCATCGTGTTTCCAGAATCCACGATGTCCACGATCGCGTCGGATATCCCCACCTTCGGGCCCAGCTCCACCGCGCCGTGCAATTTGACCACATTCACGGCGATTCCGGCTGAATCAAAAAACCGCTCGGTTGTTTTTGGATATTTGGTGGCTACGGTATAACCCTCCATTTCCGAAACCGAAAAGACGCTCTCTTTGGGGGCGATAACGCTCATTCGACATTTTCCGAAGGGAAACTCGAGAGGGATGAACACATCGCAGCCCCTCTCCGAAACCACATCGCTTCCGGCTATCCCGATGTCTATCCCGTGTTCCACGTAGACCGGCACATCAAAAGCCTTTGCGAAGACAAAAGACCGGCATCCGTCTTTTACTTCCATTTCTCTTGAGTGCCTTTCCGGGATTTCCAACCCGATGGCACTCAATAGGTTCGCGGATTCCTCCAACAATCGACCGCTTGGTAAGACAAAAGACAAGTTCACACTGTCACCTCCACTGTTTTTCCGTTCAAGATCGGATTTTTTACTTCCGCGTATTTCGTTCGCCTCTTTTTGCCCGACTGCTCTCGAATCATTGTGGAGTTAAAAGGGGCGACCTCCGCCAAACCTCTCAGATCCATTGAAAATCCAAAACCGGCCATTTCCTTCACGGCGTAGTCTCCGCCCCCTCCGAGCGCTTTTCCGCTGGAGGGGGTGTAGACTTCGAATACGATATCTTCGTAATAATCAAGGTATCGGACCGTCCCCGTATCGATGAAAAAATGCTCTTCCGGGAGATGGTCCACGATCCTATCAAGCTGAGGGATACCGCTTTTTCTTCCTCGAAAGCTGAAGATCTTCCACAACGCCTCTTTGATTTCCTCGTCGATGTTCATATCTTCAATGACCGTGAAATTTCTTGATTTAAGGGCTTCCATGGCTTCGCGCCGGCGTTCTGGGATTTTCGCCAAAATCTCGTTCAGGTGCTTTAATGAACCGACATCCACGTAGAAATCACTCACATCGACCGCCCTCAAGATGGAAGCGACGACTTGGAGTATTTCAACTTTTTCCTGTAAAGGATTAGCGCCGACGAATTCTGCGCCGAACTGAATCGAACAACTACCGTCGCCGAGAAAATAATCGCTGAAATAGAAATATCGATACGTCTTCCGTTGTTTCATACGGTCAATGATCTGAGAGGTCACGTCGGGTTTGATCAGATAAAACCGCTTCCCGTCGGTATGTTTCAATCCTCCTCTAAGAGAATCGGTATACTCTTCCATAAAGGGAAGGAAAATCTCTTCGTAGTTCCAATCGTCAAAGACAGCTCTGATCCGCTTCGATAATCCGGCGATCTTTCCGTTTTCACTGAAAAAATCCTTTTTCATCACTTACCTCCAAAAAAATAAGCCGGTGCTCTTCTCGCGCCGGCTTTCATTGTGTCAATCTTTGTGAAAAGTCATCCGGCTATGCGGTTGAATGGAAGATATGATGATGGATATGTTCGTGCGCGCGAATGATTGTCATTGGGGTTTGCTCCTCTACAAAAAAAGAGCCGATGCTTCCGCATCGGCTCTCAGGTTTTTGTTTTATATCAAACGAAATACCTGCCGTCGATGCGGTTGAGGTATCCGTGATGATGATGTAATTTCGAAGATTTCAACAATTCCAGCATAGTGACCTCCCTAAACTGGCGCTATTGTAGCACAATTCATAAAAGGATGTCAATCTTCTCTGAAAAGAAGCGCCTTTGCTCCGCGCAGAAGCGATCGTTTGGGTCTGTTCCGGGAAACAATGATATTTTCTCCTTTTCAACCAATAAAGCCGGTCGGCTCTTCTCGACCCGGTCCTCTTGATCGTTAAGCCTGTATCGCGAATCAACGTCTTATCAAACGAAAACGGCGCCCGAAGGCGCCGTTTTTATGGCAAGGTTCTCGTCACCCTATCCGTTCTTCAGCACGGCATGCGCTGCGGCCAAACGCGCAACCGGCACGCGGTACGGGGAACAACTGACATAGTTCAGCCCGACGATATGGCAAAACTCGATCGAGCTCGGTTCTCCGCCATGCTCTCCGCAGATACCGATCTTCAGATTCGGGCGTACGCTGCGGCCTTTTTGGGTCGCCATCCTCACGAGTTGGCCCACCCCATCACGGTCTAATTTTTTAAACGGATCGAAGGCCAAAATGCCTTTTTCGAGGTAGTCTTTGATGAATTTTCCGGCATCGTCTCGGCTGAATCCGTAGGTCATTTGAGTCAAATCATTCGTTCCAAAAGAGAAAAATTCGGCGAATTCGGCGATTTCATCAGCGGTCACAGCGCCTCTGGGGACTTCGATCATCGTCCCGATGAGGTAGTGCAGCTCAATTCCGGCCTCTTTGATCAGCCGATCGGCTTCCCGTTTGATGATTTCGTGAAGCATTTTCAGTTCTTCTTTCATCCCGACTAACGGAACCATAATTTCTGGCTTTGCATCCACGCCTTCTTTCTTCAAATCGATGGCCGCGCTGATGATTGCCCGTGTCTGCATTACCGCTATTTCGGGATAGGTCACGGTTAAGCGAACGCCGCGATGCCCCAGCATCGGATTGAACTCATGCAGCTCTTCCACGATCGTCTTCAGCTCTTCGAGCGAGATACCGAGTTCTTGAGCCGCTTTCAGCTGGGATTCATGCTCCTGAGGAAGGAATTCATGGAGCGGGGGATCGATGAGACGAATCGTAACCGGCAACCCGCGCATCGCTTTAAAGATACCGTAAAAATCTTTCTTCTGGATCGGTTCAAGTTGATCCAAAGCCTTTTGTCGATCCTTCAAAGTCCGCGCTACGATCATTCGCCGAACGATCGGGATGCGGTCGGATTCAAAGAACATGTGCTCGGTTCGGCACAAACCGATACCTTCGGCGCCGAACTGTCTCGCCACTTCAGCATCTCTCGGGATATCGGCGTTTGTGCGGATTCCCAGCTTCCTAACTTCGTCCGCCCATTCCAATATTTTGGCCAGAGGTCCGGAGAGGCCTTCCGGTTTGATGGTTTTTACTTTACCGAGCAACACTTCTCCGGTCGTTCCGTCGAGAGAGAGCCAATCTCCCTCTTTTACCTGCGTTCCGTTGACTTTAAAGAGCTTTTTCTCATAGTCCACTTCCAACTCTTCCGCGCCGACGACGGCCGGTTCTCCCATACCCCGTGCGACAACCGCCGCGTGGGAGGTCATTCCGCCGCGAGCGGTCAGGATCCCTTCGGCCGCGGCCATCCCGCCGATGTCTTCGGGAGAGGTTTCCATCCGAACGAGAATCACTTTTTCACCTTTCTCCGCCCATTCTTCGGCGACCTTCGCTTCAAAAACGGCTCGGCCGCATGCTGCGCCGGGAGAGGCGGGAAGCGCCACCGTTAAAACCTGAGCTTGCTTCTTTTCTTTTGGATCAAAGGTTGAATGAAGCAGGTTTTCGATCTGTTCGGGCGTGACGCGTTCCAACGCTTTTTTCTTGTCGATCACGCCTTCTTCGACCATATCCACCGCTATCTTGACGGCTGCGGCGGCGGTACGTTTCGCATTGCGGGTTTGAAGCATATAGAGCGTTTTATTCTCGATCGTGAACTCGACGTCCTGGATGTCTTTGTAGTGCTTCTCTAGGATGTCGAAAGTTTTGGTCAATTGGGCATAGACTTCCGGCCATTCCTTAATCATTTGATCGAGCTGCAACGGTGTTCGGATTCCGGCGACCACATCTTCTCCCTGGGCGTTTTTCAAGAACTCTCCGTAGTATTTCTTTTCTCCGTTGGAAGGATTCCGTGTGAAAGCCACACCGGTTCCGCTCTCTTCTCCCATATTTCCGTAGACCATAGAAATAACGTTGACGGCTGTCCCCAAAAGGGACCCCTCCGGGATGTTGTTCAGTCTTCGATAGGTGATGGCGCGTTCGTTCATCCAGCTCTGAATAACGGCGCCTATGGATGCCCAAAGCTGCTGTTGCGGGTCTTGCGGGAATTCTTTTCCATTCTTCCGATAGACCCCTTTGTACCGATCGACCACTTCTTTCAGATCATTGGCGTCCAGTTCCGTATCTTGTTTGGCGCCTTTTTTGGCTTTCACCGCTTCCAGCTCATGTTCGAAATCTTCGTGAGGTATGGTCAAAACGACATCGCCGAACATTTGCATAAACCGGCGATAAGAGTCGTAAGCGAAACGAATGTTGCCGGTGCCTTTCGCGAGGGCTTCCACCGTTTGGTCGTTCAAACCGAGGTTTAGGATTGTGTCCATCATACCCGGCATCGAAATCGCAGCGCCGGATCGTACGGATACCAGCAAGGGATTGGCAAGGTCACCGAGCTTCTTTCCCGTTTCTTTTTCCAGCATCTTCATCGCGGCTTCGACTTGATCCTTCAACTCTTCCGGATACTTCTTGCCGAGGTCATAGAAGGTTTTGCACACTTCCGTAGAAATCGTGAACCCAGGGGGGACGGGAATCCCGATATTGATCATTTCCGCAAGGTTGGCGCCTTTTCCCCCAAGTATCTCTTTCATACCCGCGCCGCCTTCCGCTTTACCTTTTCCTAAAAAATAAACCCATTTCTTACTCATTATTCGGGTTCCTCCTTCAAATTTGGATAAAAAATCGGCCTCTATTATACCATGATTCGTTTTTTTCTGACGGAATCGGGCGTATACGCGGTGATACAAGCGTATGCGCGCTCAGGCGATTAAAAGTCCGGGATAATCTCCGGGTAGACCTGACCCGCATGGTTGATCTTGAATATATAGACCATACCGGGCTTCAATTTCGTATAGGTAGCGTTCCCGTAAATGGCGCTGATCCCCAGTTGCTTCAACTTTTCGGGGTCATTGGATAATTCCCAAACCGAGGACCAAAAAATCTCTTTGTCTTTCTGGTTAAGCTTGGCGAAAATTTCTTTATACCGTTCCGGTTCTTTTTCCCTCTCTTCGATCGGGAAGCCTTGGGACGGAGGCGTGTTTTCCCCGTACACACGCCGCCAGAGATAGAGGGCGCGCTCTTTTCCGTCCAGTAAGAGCTGATCGTTGAAGCGAACGATCATGGCGTCAAAGAAAACGATCTCTCCTTCTATGGTGTACTCTTTTTGTAAAATGATAACGGAAGGATCTTCTCGAGCGGTTTCCACGAATTTCATCGTCGTCATCATCTTGCCGTCCACGACCTCTTGCTTGATCACTTTGGCATAACCGATCTGCTCTTCGGCCGTGATCCTCGTTAGGGCCTCTTTCAACTGCTGGTTCTCTTTTAATATCTTTTCAAACGTAATATTCCTCGCGGCGAACCACGTGGCGATTGCGGCCCAAACCGAAAGGCCGATCACACAAAATACCAAGAGGTTGACGAGGCAACCGCTGCTTTTAACACTGCTTGTTCGTTTCATCCTAAGCCACTCCTCTGAAAATTTTTAAAAAACGGATCCCTCTCTTATATCGGGTATGATGGTGGTTGGTTTAACGAAAAATACGATCCGACCGTATGTGGTCAATTTCCCGATTGTCACTGGGACGAAAAAAACTTCCCCTCACTTCTGACGAATCCCCCTCGGGGTAGGTTGTCGAGCGATCGCATTCACGCGCGAAACACTTCTTTCCAGCCGATTATAGCATTTTCTCGTGATTCTCCTTTCATCAGCATCCGAGAGTGGAACATTTCGGAAGACATGGGTAAGGGGACCGCCTCTTGCCGATATTTTTTTCGAGAGGGACTTGACAAAATATACCGAAAGGTATATTATTGGGATATGAGCGATAAACCCAACAGTAGAAACGCCATCCTTGAATCGGCGCTGATCCTTTTCTCCGAAAAAGGATATGACGCTGTCGGGGTCAATGAAATCGTCCAGGTGGCGGGCATTACGAAGCCCACCCTTTACTATTTCTTCCAAAGCAAAGAGGGGTTGCTGCAATCGATAATGGAAGCCTACTACGGCCGATTGTTAGAAAACCTGGAAGAAACGTGCCGTTATGAGCCGCATCCAGAGAACTATCACGCGGACGTTTTTCCCGTTCTCTTAAAAACGGCGGAAACCCTCTTCGCTTACGCCTGTTACTGCCCCCATTTTTACACGATGCTGCTATCCTTAAGCTACGCGCCACCCCGTTCCGTGGCGTATCGGGTAATACATCCCTACCTTGAGAAACAAGAGAAGATTTTTTTGAACCTCTTTTCAGCGATCGCCAAGAGCCATCCGAATCTGAAGGGTAAAGAACGCCAAGATGCCGAATGCTTCTTGTCTCTGATTAACCGGTATACCTACACTGGAATCCGTGAGACGGATATGCCGGATCCTTCTGCCGCCGCGAAGTTGGTCAGACAGTTTATGCACGGGATCTTCGTTTAGATTTCTTTTTTTTCATCGTTTATATACTTAAAGGTAAGTACATAAGGAGTGATTCGATGTGGGCTTATGACAGCATTTTTTACCAAATCTATCCTTTGGGCTTTTGCGGCGCGCCGGAATATAACGACGGACGCCTGGAACCACGACTGAACAAAATCCGGGACTGGATTCCGTATCTACGTGAGATGGAGATCAACGCGCTCTACCTCTCCCCCGTATTTCAATCTGATCGACACGGGTACGATACCCGCGATTATCGAACGGTTGACGCCCGTTTGGGAACCAACGACGATTTGATCGCCCTGTGTGAGGGGTGCCATCGCGAAGGGATACGGATCATTCTGGATGGGGTTTTCCATCATGTCGGTAGAGGGTTCTGGGCTTTCCAGGAGGTTCAGCGGCACCGCTGGGATTCGCCTTATAAGGACTGGTTCTTCTTGCGTTTTGATCAGAACAGCCCCTACAACGACGGATTCTCCTATCAGGGTTGGGAAGGCCATTACGACCTCGTTCGGCTCAACTTGCGAAATCCTGCTGTTAAAGAGTATTTGTTTTCTTCGGTTCGTTTTTGGATCGAAACCTTCGGGATCGACGGGCTTCGATTGGATGTCGCCTACTCCTTGGATCACGATTTCCTGATCGAACTGCGGCGTTTTTGCGAAGGGATTCGGCCGGATTTTTTTCTGGTTGGCGAAATCGTCAATGGCCTCTACGCCCCCCTCCTCGAAGAGGATGCCTGCCACTCGTGTACGAATTACGAGGTGTACAAAGGGCTTTATTCGAGCTTGAACGATCTCAATCTTTTCGAGATCGACTATTCCCTCAACCGTCTGTTCGGAAGTCAAAACGGTGCGCTATACCCGGGAAAGCATCTCTTTTCCTTCGTTGACAACCACGATGTGAACCGGATTGCGAGTGTATTAAAGGATCGGCAGCATTTACCGTTGATCTACGGGATGCTTTTTGCGATTCCCGGTATCCCCTGCCTCTATTACGGTAGCGAATGGGGCGCCCAAGGGCGTAAAGATAACGGATCGGATCGACCATTGCGCCCCTGTTTCGATGCGCCGGCCCGGAATGATCTTTCCGATTGGGTCCGAAAGTTAGCCGCTTTGCGGAAAGCACAAAAATGCCTTTCTTATGGAGACTATCGAACCCTTTTGATCCGCAATCGCCAGTGGGTTTTTGAACGTGCCATCGAAGGAGAACGGATTACCATCGCGATAAACGCCGAGGGCGCCCGAGCGGACGTTGTATTGCCTTTCGATAATGAAAACGTGGAGAACCTCCTGACGGGGGAAAACAAGACCCTTTCTTCGACGGTTCGTCTGGAACCCTGGCAGATCGTCTACTGGAAGCGGCGATGATTTCCGAACGGCGCGGGGGTACCCCGTAATCGGACTGCGCAACGACCCCAAAAAAGCTTAAAGCGTAAAACGATAGACACGCGACAGGCATCGGTTCCGGATCACGAACCTTTGCCTGATACTAAATAGTAAGCGATTCACGAAACCGCTCGTTCTCGAACTTCCCTTTTCGCCTTCTCTCGAAAATCGCTGACGAGTGCGGCGTTATCTCAAAAAACGCGATGCGCCTTCCATTTTGATTTTTCATTGTTCTTTGCCGGTCGGGTGTACCCAAGCAGAGCAGTTGTCACGGTATCGCCTGGTTAGAACGCTTGACCCAATGAGTAAGCTTATTCTCATCGAATAACCCCAAGACAGGTTTCAAAATTTGTGATATACTCTCATAATTTTACTTTTAGGAGGAGAGGGGCGAGGATGAAAAGAAGAAAGATCATTTTGGATTGCGATCCGGGACATGATGATGCGATGGCGCTCTTATTGGCCGGAGCCAGCCCGGAGCTTGAACTATTAGGGATCACGACTGTTGCCGGAAACTCCTACGTAAACAACACCACACGAAACGCGTTGATCCTGACCGAAATGGCGGAATTAGACGTCCCGGTCGCTCAAGGCGCTTCCAGACCCTTGGTTCGGCACCAGATCGTTGCCCCGAATATTCACGGAGAATCGGGTTTGGAAGGAGCGAACTTGCCTGCCCCGACACGCCTTCCCCTTGAAATGGATGCCGTCCGGTTTATCGCTCAGAGAGTCAAGGAATTTCCCGGAGAGGTGACCCTCGTCCCGGTCGGCCCGTTGACCAATATCGCTTTGTTTTTAATCGAATACCCCAACCTGGCCCCTCAAGTTCAGGAAATTGTTTTGATGGGTGGCGGCATCGCCTTCGGAAATACGACTCCTGTGGCGGAGTTTAACATATTCGCCGACCCGGAAGCCGCCGATGTCGTTTTCAAGAGCGGTATTCCAATCACGGTTTTCGGATTGGACTTAACGCATCAAGCGAAAATTTTCATGCCCGAAATAAAGATTTTACAGCAATACTCCTCTTCGGTGGTGTCAAAAATGGGTTTGCTTCTGGAGTTTTTCCATCAAACCTATTTCGATGTCTTTCACATAGAAGGCGCGCCACTGCATGACCCGTGCGCCGTGGCCTATCTCATCGCTCCGGAATTGTACACCTACGCTTCATTCCATACGCAAATCGAGCTTCACGGAAACTTGACCTACGGACAGACGGTAGTGGACTACTGGCACCTTTCGGCGACTCCCCCGAATGCCCGGTGGGCCCTGACGGTCGATCGCGAAAAATATATCGCTCTGATCTACGAGCGGATGAAGAACTATCGCTGAGGAGGAGGTCATTATGGCAGAAGATCCACGGTATCATGTCCAGTTGAAAGAGGGAACCGTCGGGAACTATGTGATCTTGCCCGGAGACCGAGGACGCGTCAAGAGAATCGCCAAATACCTGGACAATCCGGAGGTCGTCGGAGATAACCGCGAATACTTTACCATGACCGGAACCCTTGATGGAGAAAAGGTGTCCGTGATGTCCACCGGCATGGGTGCCCCCTGCGTATCGATTGGCATCGAAGAGTTGAGGACCCTTGGTGTACATACCTATATCCGAGTCGGAACGGCAGGCGCTCTTCAAACGCATTTGAACATGGGAGACGGTGTTATCGCGATGGGGGCTATCCGCGAAGACGGCACGATGAGCGATTATCTTCCGAAAGCTTATCCTGCGGTTGGCCATTTCGAAGTGATCCAGGCGCTCAACGAAGCGGCGGCGGCCGTCCATCACCCCCATCATACAGGTATCGTTCTGTCGACGGACGCTTACTACGCCCGCTTCTTCAATAAATCGGAGCTTGCGGATAAAAACGAACGGTACGCCCGCGCGCATGCTTTGTGTGTGGAGATGGAGGTCTCCTGCCTCTACGTTTTGGCCTCTATCTACGACCTTCGAGCCGGGGCAATTGTTACGGTTCGAGAGGTCATTGACGAGCAATCGGAGTACCGAGACCAGGCGGGAACTGCCTATGAAGAAGGGCTGGAACGTTCGATCCTCACCAGTGTCGAAGCGGTTCGATTGCTGATTCGGAAAGACCGTTCCTAATTTCCTTAAACTCCTCCCTCACGCATCCGGAACGAATTAGATTCAAAGGCGATAATGTGAAGCGAATTTTCGTCACTATTTCTTGTTTTTGAGATACACAAACCAATATTTTAAGGAGGATGGATGAAAATGAAAAAAGTGTTGTTGATTTCGTTGTTGCTTGTCGTGGCGGTTGTTGGATTAGCGCAGTTCAAAGTGGCGATTTTGATCAACGGAACCCTTGGAGACAAATCTTTCTTTGATTCGGCGGCCCGCGGGGCTCAGATGATCAACAAAGAATTGGGTGTCACCGTACGCTTGATCGAAATGGGATACAACCCGGTAGAATGGGAACCCACGCTTGAAGACATTTCCGACTCGGGCGATTATGAACTGGTCATCGTTGGCACCTGGCAGATGGTGGATGTTCTGGCGCGGGTAGCGCCGATGTATCCGGATGTCAAGTACATCATCTTTGACACGGACATGGACTATTCCACGGGTAAGCTGGGCAATGTCAATTCCATCACCTACAAACAGAATGAAGGATCCTTCCTGGCCGGCGCGTTGGCGGCGCTCGTGTCCAAGTCAACGATTTTAGACAACAATCTCCCGGACAAGAAAGTAATCGGTTTGCTCGGTGGTATGGATATTCCCGTGATTAACGATTTCTTGATCGGTTACATTGAAGGCGCGCTGTATATCGACAAAGATATGAAAGTCGCGTTGTCTTATGTCGGTTCTTGGAACGATCCTGCAAAAGGCAAGGAGTTCACCCTCTCTATGTATCGACAGTCCGCGGATGTTGTCTTTGCGGTTGCGGGAGAAACCGGCAACGGCGTGTTGGAAGCGGCAAAAGAAGCGAAACGATGGGGTATCGGCGTCGATTCCGACATGCAGCTCATTTACGAAGCGAAAGATATGGATATCGTGAACCACACGTTGACTTCGATGCTGAAAAATGTCGATTTCTCTCTGCTCAGAGCCGTAAAACTTTATAAAGAAGGAAAATTGACATTCGGAAAAAATGACGAACTGGGATTGAAAGAAGGCGCTGTCGGATTGGCGAAGAACCCATACTATGAAGCTCTCCTCGCTTTAGACCCCACGATGAAAGCCAAACTCGAACAGATTGAAAAGGACATCATCGACGGAAAGATCATCGTTGGCACTGCCATCGGCATGAACAACGCTGATCTGGACAAGATCCGTAACGCCGTTAAACCGTAAGCCAAGCGATAAACGACCATCTGTAAAAGCCGGTATATCCGGCTTTTACACTTCTCAGGAGCGGAATTGGAGGGGTTGTTTTGAAAGAGATGCATTCTGATACGGGCGTATCGATCTTAGAAATGCGAGATATTTGGAAAGTTTATCCCAACGGCGTCATCGCCAATGCCAATGTGGACATCCAAGTGAGAAAAGGGGAGATCCACGCTTTGCTGGGAGAAAACGGGGCGGGGAAAACCACACTCATGAAAATACTATTCGGTTTCGAGCACCCCAGTTCGGGGAAGATCCTGTACGACGGAAAAGAAGTCGCGATCGCTTCCCCCCACAAAGCGATCGCTATGGGGATTGGGATGGTCCACCAGCACTTTATGCTGGTTCCGTCGCTGACGGTGGCCGAAAACGTTTTGTTGGGTATGGAACCGAAGAAAGGTCTTTCTGTCGATATGGCGAAAGCCTTTGAAATTGTTCGGCAAGCCGGCAATCAATATGGTTTGTCCGTTCCGGTGGAGAAAAAGATCGAGGATATCTCGGTCGGTATGAGGCAACGCGTCGAAATCATCAAAACGCTCGTACGTGGCGCGAATCTCATCATCCTGGACGAACCGACAGCCGTGCTAACGCCGCAGGAGACGGTCGAACTCTTTAAAGCGCTCCGCATTCTCGTCGATCGTGGTAAAACGGTCATCTTCATCACGCATAAACTGAATGAGGTGAAACAAATCGCAGACCGGATCACGGTCTTGAGAAAGGGGCATGTGGTCGGAACGGCCGAGGTGAAAGATATGACGCAGGTCGAAATGTCGCGAATGATGGTCGGTCGAGATGTGGAGATGGTGATTGAGAAAAAACCGGCAGTCGTCGGCCCCGAACTCCTCCGCGTCAAAAAACTGCATTACGTTCGAGAGGATAAAGTCGCGGTTTTGAACGGGGTTTCCTTTTCGGTTCGCGCCGGAGAAATCCTGGGTATCGCCGGAGTGGAGGGAAACGGTCAAACGGAGCTGGTTCAAATCATAACTGGACTTTTGTCTCCTTCTAAAGGGGATATCGCCGTTAACGAGAAAGTGATGCGCAGATTAAATCCAAAGACGGCCCGGAAGAGCGGAATGAGCCATATTCCTTCCGATCGGATGGTCCGGGGGGTCGCCTTGGAGTCAACTGTGGAAGAAAATGTGATTTCCGATCGATATTTTAAGAAACCGTTCAGCGCTTACGGCATTCAATCGCCGCGGAAGATCACCCGTTTCACAAAAGGGCTGATCGATCAGTTCGATATCCGCGTAGATTCCTCAAAGAGAAGCGTTAAAATGCTATCGGGAGGAAATATACAAAAAGTAGTTGTGGCAAGAGAGTTTACGGCGGGGGCGAAGATCATCATCGCTGACCAACCGACCAGAGGTATCGACGTGGGGGCTTCCGATTTCATTCGGCGCCAACTCGTCGAGGAACGGGACCAGGGGGTGGGGGTCCTGTTGATATCGGCTGACCTCACGGAGCTGCTCGAGGTATCCGATCGTATACTTGTGCTGTACCGCGGGGAGGTAGTCGCGCATTTTGATGAGGTGGAAGGCCTGACGGAAGAAACGTTGGGCGAGTATATGCTGGGGATAAAACGTATGTCGGAGGACGATCTCAAGGGGTATTCCCAGGAAACCGCTACCGATAAAGAGGGGATGGAGCGATGAAGTTAAAATTTCGAATCGATACTTTTCAACTCTATCGAACGGGCATAGCGATTGGGATCGCCCTTCTTCTGGGATACATCATCATCTTTTTCAGTAAAATTCCGTCGGATGCCGCTTCGTTGTGGGAAGGAGTTCGAGCCGGTTTCGACAATGCGAATGAGGCTTTCAAATGGTTCTTGTTGGGGCCAATTGTCAGATGGCGCGGTAACGAGATGCTGTTCAACGAACGCGGCGCAATTCAGTGGTTGAATGAATCGGTTCCGATCATTATCACCGGGTTGGCAGTATCCATCGTCTTTTCGGCGAAACAATTCAATATTGGCGCCGAAGGCCAGCTCTTTATGGGCGCCGTCGCGGCGACTTTCGTGGCCGTTCACTTCCCGGCCATACCGGTCCTGCACCCGATCGTCGTGATCCTTACCGCTATGGTCACCGGCGCGTTATGGGCGGTTGTGCCCGCGTTGATGAAGGCGAAACTGAAAGCCTCCGAGTTGGTCTCATCTCTGATGATGAACTATGTCGCGCTCTATATGGGTTTGTTCCTGATCAAAACCTTCATCCGCGACACGAAGGCGGGATCGCTTGTGTCGCTTCCTTTTGCCGCTACCGCGCAGCTGCCCTTTATCAACGAACGGTACCGCTTGCACATCGGCATCGTCATCGCGGTTGTCTCGGCTGTGGTCATTTGGTGGATCTTGCGTCGCACGACCTGGGGATATCAGGTTCGGCTAATCGGGGATAATATCAACTTTGCCCAGTACTCCGGAATTGCCACTCAAAGCGTTGTTTTCCAGGTGCAAGTGGCGAGCGGGGCGGTGGCGGGGATGGCGGGTACTTTGGAGATGATTGGCTACTACGATCGTTTCCTCTGGTTGTTTTCTCCGGGTTACGGATGGGATGGGATTATCATCGCTACCCTCGCTCGGAATAACCCGCTCTTCGTCTTGGTGGCCGCGCTCTTCTTCTCCTATATTCGCGTCGGCGCGAAGATAATGGGCAGAAACACGGACATCGCTCCGGAGATCGTATCGATCTTGCAAGCGGCGATCATCCTCCTCGTTACGGCCGAAGCCTTTTTGTCCGGTCTGAAGCAACGGTCGATCGAAAAACGCGCTCGGAAAGTGGAAGAGGCCTTGACGGGCAGGGAGGTGAAGTGATGAGCGATACGTTGCTCGGCATTTTTTCTTGGGACTTCATCGGTTCCGTCATCCGCGTCACAACGCCCATTTTACTTGCGGCGATGGGGGCCCTGGTGGCCAACCTGGCCGGTAGTCCGAATATCGCCTTAGAAGGCACCATGTTGATGAGCGCCTTTATCGGAGTGATTGTCAGCGGATTCACGCAAAATCTCTGGTTGGCGCTGTTCGCAGGCGTGCTTTCGGGTATCACGATGTCCCTGGTGCTCGCTTTCTTTGCGTTGAAGATGAAAACCGATATCATCCTGGCGGCGATCGCGTTGAATATTTTCAGCACGGGGGGTACCATCTTCTTTCTGTCGACCTTAACCGGAGACAAAGGCTCTTCGGCTTCCGTCAATTCACTGGTATTTCCAAATATCGACCTCCCCTTAATCAAAGATATCCCGGTCCTCGGAGAAATTTTAAGCGGGCATCACATCATCACCTACGCGGCCATCGTGCTCATATTCGTCATGCAATACGTTCTCTACCATACACCCTTGGGGTTGAGGATCCGAGCAGTTGGTGAAAACCCTGACGCGGCCGAATCCGTTGGGATATCGGTGAACAAGACGCGCTTAATCGCGTTGATCATCAGCGGTACGTTGACCAGTTTGGGCGGCTTATTCCTATCGATGGGGTACGTCTCCTGGTTTGCGCGAGATATGACGGCGGGAAGAGGATTTATCGCATTGGCGGCTCAAGCGCTGGGAGGAGTCAGCGCTTTTGGTGTGGCGCTTGGAGCGCTCCTTTTCGGGTTTGCCGAAGCGTTATCCTACTCTCTCCAATTCTTAAAAGTGCCTTATGAGTTCACCCAATCCCTCCCGTTTATCATTACGATAGCGGTCCTTGCGTTTTACGCCTATATTCGGCTTCCCCAGAATGTGAAAAGGAGGGGAGCTCAAAGTGGAGAAACGCGCAATGGTCGTCTTTTCCAGCGTGTGTGGGAATACTTTTCTCGTCGCGCGGGCATTCGAAAGGGCGTTGATTCGTAGAGGACTATTAGTTTCCCTTAAGCAAGTGGAAAATCCTGACTACGCCTATTTCGCTTCGCAGTTCGAAACCGGTCGCGAGTTTCAAGAAGAAATATCGAAAGTGGGGATTGCAACGCCTTCGGATCTTTTATCCGCCGATTTTATCTGCTTCGGATCTCCTACATACTTCGGAAATATGTCGGGCGCGATGAAGCGATTTTTCGACGCGACAGCGCCCTATTGGACGGAAGGAAAACTTTCCGGAAAGATTTGCGTCGCTTTCACCACCGCGGGCAATCGCGAAGGAGGGGCGCATCTCTGCCTGCAGGCCATTCGAACCTGCGCTTGCCATCTGGGGATGATTCTGCTCCCTTTTCCAGCGCAGATCATGGCCGATAGCCTGCAACCTGCCTACGGTCTCGTCCATTATTCGGGAGACATGGCTTCCGATCGTCCGGATCGGCTTGTTAACGATTCGGTCGAAAGGTGGGTCGATTGGTCACTGAAATTTTTGTAACAACGTCTATCCACGGAAAAAGCGAATCGGCGCGCGCCTTTGGGTCAAGAACCGATTCGCTTTTTTTGAAGGTATTCTTTTATAATGAAATACGCGCCTTCTTAGAAAGCCTGTTCAAGGTAGGCATTTTTACTTTCCCCCCCTTTTTTAGAATCGGAGTATAATCTATCGGATTCGCGCCGATCAATGTATCTGTGGCTCAGGGCAAGTGAACCATGGAATCGGTTGTTGCTTGATTTTAGCGCTCAGCGTGAGGGATATAGTCGAAAATCAAATCCCCCTCATCGGAAGAAAGTGATTAAAAATTCCGAAGAAAGAAGGTGTTTTTTATGAGAAGAGGCTGTATTTTCCTTCTCGTTATGTTGAATGTATGGATGCTATTCGCGGCGGGTGGCTTAACGGAAGAGACAACGAACGTGTTCGGTTTTATTGTCGAAGAAGAGAAATTGGCGATAGACCTTCATACGCGACTCTATGAGAAATGGGGAGATCGCTTGTTTCAAGACTGTGCTGCGCTCAGAACCAGTCAACTGGATTTGATCCGAAAGAGTGTGGCGATTCCCTATGGGATTCTTCTTCCAGAGACTCTCGATACTCCGGCCTTTTATACGAATCAGACATTGGCGCATCTTTACGCTCAGTTAACCGAAGCGGGGTTTGGATCGAGAGAGGGAGCCTTTCAAGCGGGCGCGATGATTGAAGAAAAATGGCTCTTTGACGTGGAAAACGCGTATCAGGTTGAGCTTAATGAAGCTTTTCGAGCGTTTTACAAAGAGATCGCCGCCGAATCTGAAAAACAATTTTGCGCCTATCTGGCTCAGCTTAGGGGTTTAGGAGTGCCATACCAAGCGCAATTCTTCTCGCAAGAAAGGTTGCAACAAATGACGAATACCCAAAGCAACACCGGTTTGGGAGGCCAAAACAAAGGGAATAACGGCGGAGAAGGGTCTCAGTCTCAAGGCGGTCAAGGCGGCAACGGGGGCGGTTCCGGCCAAGGAGGCAATGGAGGCGGCCAAGGAGGCGGGAACGGAGGAAAATAGGAGGCATGATTCCCTTGCTTAACGGGAGGCGAGGCGGTTTCCTTTGGATACTTGAACTCGGAGCGCCTGACCTCTCGGTTTTTCGGCTGTCGAACGGCGATTATCGGGAGAGGACGCAATTGGCGCGCATATCAAGTTGTTGCAACTGGATCATCCCCGTCGCCATCAACAGAATACCAACGATCAGGCAACACAGCAGAGGAAAGACCATCTTCCAGAAGAGAATCGGTTTCTTATGCTGAACGCGAGAAAAGAGCCAATTGATCACCAGCAAAATGGCGATGACGGGGAGATACTCCAAACCGTAGAAGTAAAACGGCATATCGTTGATCTGATTCAAGCTGAAATAGCCGTTCCCATTCGTTTGCCAAAAAGGCCACGGTTCAAGGAGAACACGGGCTAAGAGGTAGAAAATCCAAGTGGCGAAGATGCCGAAGAACATCTCTTTAAACCGTATCTCTTCTTTGTAAAGGCAATAAAGGCCCAAGATGATGCTAACGAGATGTACGGCGTCATAAGCGAGTTGGATGATATAGGTATGGTTACTCAGCGGGAGGAGGGTGGAGATAAGAGATACCATCGATATGGGATAGATAGCGATCGCACCCTGTTTTAGCCAACGTCGGCCGGTAATTAATCCCAATGCGCCTAAGAAGATGACAAAATAGCAGATATAGATGAGATTATGGAGGTTATTCGTCGAGGTGTATAACCTGGTTCCGTCGGCATTCCTTTGGATATTCAGATCGAACAGGTCAAGATCGAAATGTTGGTTGGTTCCAAGGTAACCGCAGGATTGCCATTCGTAAAGCCACCCGTCCCAGGTCAGGTAAAACAGGGCGATCGCGATCCAGATCAACAAAAAAACAATACCGGCCTTTTTTTCCGATGATCGGTTGTCTGCTGGCGACATCGTTATTCCTCCCCTTTCCTCTATTTTTTCCGATTCAACGCTAACCGAATGAGACGGTCCGAAAGATCCCAGTTCAAAATTCCTGCTTTCTCCCATAATTTCGGGTACATACTGGATTTCGTAAAACCTGGCACGGTGTTGATTTCGTTCACCAGCAACTCCCCGGTTCTTTCCACATAGAAGAAGTCGATACGGGCCATATCCCTTGCGTGAAAGAGTTTGAAAATCTCCAAAGACATCTGTTGTACTTTGCGGATTACCTCGCCAGGGATATCCGCAGGGATGATCAAGCGGCTGCCCGCATTGCCTGTTCCGTATTTGGTGGCGTAATCGTAAAATTCACCACCGTATGCCACCTCTCCGACAGGCGAAACCATCGGGTCCGTATCGCCTAAAACCCCGCATTCCAGTTCGCGACAGGGGACCCCTTCTTCCACAATAACTCTGTCCATCCACTTCAAGGCTTCTGTGTAAGCCGGTTCCAACCCGGAAATGTCTTTTACCTTCGTAACACCGATGGAGGATCCTGAGTTCGCCGGCTTAATGAAAAGCGGGAATTGGAGCGAATCGACGATTGTTTTCCAGTTTGGGGACTCCCCGCGAAGGATGGCTTTGAATCGGGGAATCGGAAACCCTCGACTGGCGAGCAGCGCCTTCATACTCATTTTATCCATGGACAATGCCGAAGCGAGGACGCCACTGCCTACGTAATCCAGTTGCAAAGCGGAAAGGAAGCCTTGTATGGTCGCGTCTTCTCCGAACTTGCCGTGCATGACGGGGAAGATGAGATTCATTTGAAACAGCGCGGGAGGAATCATCCGCTGGGTGGCGTTTTTTTCCGGAGGAATACCCGGTGAGGCGTAGCGCATCTGGTTGAATTGGTTGAAGTATCCGGCTTCGCTGATATAGAAGGGATAGACGTCGTACTTCTCCCGATTGTGGTCCGTTTTCAGCGAATAGAAGATCATGCGCGCCGATTCGATAGAAATCTTGTGTTCCGGTGAGGGCCCTCCGAATAGCAGCCCTACTTTCGTTTTCTCCCCCACGCCAACCACCATTATGATTGCGCCGCAGCGGACAACAAGGGCACCACTTGCTTCTTGCGGGAGAGCGTCCCGGGAAGAATCAGCGTATTGTCTTTTGGCTGGGCTTCAAACGCGATAGAAACGAGTTCACGGTTTTCTCCCGTGAATAACAGTTCGGTGCTTTCTTTCATCATATCGGTCAACATCAGGATGAGCAAATCGAAGCCGTTTGAGGCGCAATACCTTTCCATGAATCCGAGGACTTCTGTCTTCATATCGGCTCCGAACTCAGAGCCGTAAACATTGATCTGACTGATGCCGATCTTGTATTTTCCCAGTTCATAGGCTTTAAAGTCCCGGGTGAAAATCTCTTCGGAGGTTTTCCCCACGAGCATGGATCCCGCTTGAAACATCTGCCGGGCATAGTCATCGATGTCTTTTATCCCGGCCAACTCGGCCAAACGTTCCGCCATTCGGATATCGGTATAGGTACAAGTCGGAGATCTGAATTTTAGCGTATCCGAAAGGATTGCCGAACAAAGGATCCCCGCGATCGAACGCGAGGGTCGGATCCCGTTTTCGAAAAAGAGGTTACCGATGATAGTAGAGGTGCTCCCCAGAGGCTCATTTTTAAAAAAAATGGGTTTTCCGGTCTGGATATCGCCGACGCGGTGATGGTCGATGATTTCCAGGATTTCCGCTTCGTCGATCGTGCTGATACATTGGGAACGTTCGTTATGATCGACGAGAATCACTTTCTTTTTTCGCTGGGAGATCAGATGATACCGCGCGACAACCCCGTGAACGCGGTTTTCATCGTCGACGACGGGGTAGCTCCTATAACGGGTGCTCAGCATCGCGTCCTTGATATCATCCAAAAAATCGTCCCGATTGAACGCGACGAGATCCCGAGTGGTCATAAGGTATTTCACCGGGATACTTTGCGGAATAAGCCTCGCCGTTGTAAAAGTATCGAACGGCGTTACCAGAACAAGGCTTCGATTTTCTTCCGCTAAACGCTTCAACTCTGGCATCTCTTCGGCAGCGCCCCCCGTGATGATCAAACAGTTCGCCCCCAACTTCAATGCCTCGATCTGGTTTTCCAGTCGGTTGCCGGTAATAACGATATCGTTTTTATCCACCCAATGCGCCATACGATCCGGCGTCATCGCCGCGACCAATATCTTACCCAACGGTGAAAAGTCCGTTGCGCGACCGATCAATAACCGCGCGTTGATTGTTTCCAATACATTCTGCAACGGTGTATCGCTGACCCCAAGCAAATTGGTATCAACCATATCCATGTATTTGCTGGTAATGTCAGATAGGGTGGTGATTCCGATTAAATGGCCGTTGTCATCTATCACCGGAAGTGTTTTGGCGTTATGTTTTTGCATGAGGCTCCATGCCGTTTTGACGGAGATTTCCGGGGAGACCGTGATCGCTCGGTCCAACTGCAGGTCTTGCACTTGTAGCTTCAAGGTATCTAAAACCATCGGAACCGGGAGCTTAAAAGTGTTCAAAACAAACTCAGTTTCCCGGTTGATCTCTCCTATCCGAGCGGGAACAACTCGCACACCGCCCCCCAAGCGCTTTTTCAGATCCGCGTAAGCAATGGCGGAACAGATCGAGTCTGTATCGGGGTTTTTATGCCCAACGACGTAGATGATATCTTCCACCCTCATCCCACCTTATATGAACAAACGGTGGAATTATATCACAAGCTACCGCTTTTAGGACACTTGTGGGGCTTTGAGCCCCAACTTTCCAGGTATTTTTCATTCCTGTGTTGGCCGAGATGCTTCTTCATTAGAGGTATCCAGAGGTGATCTTGTGTGTCTTCATCGAAAGGTATTCAAGAGATTGTAAGCGGTGGCTTTCAGAGCGAAGTCCCCCTTCACTTTTCTGGATTCGGTATCGCGCGTATCGGGTGATCCTGTTTTTAAGATGGATTCGAAATGGAAAAGAGTAAAATAAGCCTCCACGAAGAGAATGCAAGAAAACCGAACGAATGGATTCTTTTTAAGGCCAATGAAATTGATGCAGAGAGGATCCTGGAAGGATACAATGACGATCGCCCAGGAAAAATTCGTGGTCCGACGCGCTCTCGTTGGATGGATAGTTCCGAATCTTTTGCTTGAATTGGCGAAAACTTTATGGTATACTATCGAGCAATTTTGGAGAGGTGGCCGAGCGGCCTAAGGTGCTTGCCTGCTAAGCAAGTGAGGGCGTTTGCCCTCCGAGGGTTCGAATCCCTCCCTCTCCGCCATATAGCGCTCGTAGCTCAATTGGATAGAGTGCCACACTGCGGATGTGGAGGTCGGGAGTTCGAGTCTCCCCGAGCGCGCCAACTCTACCGGGGAGTAGGATAATGATGAAACGATCGAAGGAAGAGGGCCGATGAAGCTCTCCTTTTTTTTCTGTCTTTGCGTCATCCTATTCGTATGCCTTTCTTGCTCGACGACGGATACCATCCGCTTCGATCTTTACTTTCATAATACGCAAATTAGAGACCGCACCTTGTTTTTTATCCAAGAGGCTAATGAATCTTTGGATCTATGCGTTTACGATATCGATGATCCAGAAGTTTTAGGACTGCTGGCGGAAAAGGTTTCGCAGGGGATTCGCGTGCGCATTGTCACCGAGGCAGACAACCTCGCGGGGCTCCGATCGATTTCCCGGGAGGTCGAGATCATATCCGACGATGGACGCGGCCTGATGCACTGCAAGTATATGATCGCGGATGGAAGGAAGGTATGGGGAGGATCCACGAACCTAACGACGACCAGTTTGGACAACCACTATAACGATATCTTCATTGTGTCAGAGCCCCATCTCGTGCGGCGATTTCGTGACCATTTCGAACATGGCGCGAACGGACTATTCAAAGGAGACCGCCCTTCCGCAAAAGAAAAACATTCCGTTTACTTCTCTCCGGAAGACCAGCCTTTTGATGCTTTGATGAGCGTATTGTCTAGCGCAAAAAAAGAGGTTCTAATCGGAATTTATGCATTCAGCGACTATCGAATCGCCCATTTTCTCAAAGTGCTTTCCGCGCACGGCGTTGAGATATATGTCTTTGCTGATCGCGATTGGAACCAGGGGAGTCCTTACAGCCAAAGCGTTGAGGTCGATCGTTACACCCTCTTGAGGTACGATCTCTTGGAAAAGGGTTTGATGCACCAGAAGTTTATCGTCGTCGATCGATCCGTCGCGTTGTTCGGCACTTACAACTTCACCGCTTCGGCCGAGACGAAGAATGACGAATACTTGATTCTATCGCGTGAAGCGCATGTCGTCGACCGTTATCGGGAACGATTCTTTGAACTGTGGAAGGCGTCCGAATAGGAGGATCTATGCTGCCCGAAAGAGGTATTTTTTTAGAAAAAGCACATTCCGGAGAGCTGCGCGACCTCGCTCATCATCTGTCCGAAGCGATCACCCACTGCCAGTTATGTCCCCACCGTTGCGGAGTCGACCGTACGCGGCAGACGGGGTACTGCGCGCAAACGGACAAAGCGCGGTTGACCAACGCGGTCGTCCATACGGGAGAAGAACCGCCGCTCATCGAGGGCGCCGGCGCCGGAGCGGTCTTCTTCTCGGGATGCACGATGCGCTGCGTCTATTGCCAAAACTTCGGGTTCAGTCAGCTAAATACCGGATTCGACCATCACGACGAAACCTTGGCGGAGATCTTTTTGTCTCTTCAAAAGAAGGGAGTCAGCAATTTGGACCTCGTTTCCCCTACCCCCCATTTGAGAGCGATCGTCAGCGCTTTGGATATCGGCGCGCGAAAAGGACTTACTTTGCCGGTCGTCTATAACACCTCGAGTTACGAAAGCGTCGAAACGTTGCAATGGATGGACGGAGTCGTCGACCTTTATCTGGCAGATATCCGCTATACTACGGAAGCATACGGGATGAAATACTCCGGGGTCAAGGATTATTGGTCGGTTGCACGGAAGGCCATCCGGGAGATGTTCCGCCAGGTGGGATCGCGGCGACTGATCATCCGGTTGTTGGTTCTCCCCGAAGGGATCAACGGGACCCGCGAAGCGCTGCGTTTTGTTTGCGAAGAGTTATCCCCAAAGGTGCATATATCGCTGATGTCTCAGTATTTTCCCGTTTACAAGGCTCTCGATCTCCCGCCGTTGAACAGAAAAATCACCGCCCGCGAGTACGAAGAAGCGAGCGCGTTATTAGATGAATTTGGCTTCGAAAACGGTTGGTTGCAGGACTTTTCGTAAAGCATTCTGGTCGGATGCAATATTCCGATGCCGGTTTTATTCTTCCCACGACGCGATGCGAAGGCCCGTTACGTTCAAAGCGCATGGGAGAACCTCCCATTTTGCCTTCAACACGGGGGCGAGTTCCTCTACAAGGGGGGCGATCGGCCTTCTTGCGTCCTCGACCCAAACCAGAAGGGTCGGCCCGGACCCGCTGATCGTCACCGCGCAGTCCTCCTTTTGGGATAGATGGCGTCTGATCGTTTCCCAATCGGGAATCAACGGACCACGATAGGGGTGATGGACGCAATCCTCGAAACCGGCCGCGAAGTTTTCACGTTTGTTTTGGGTCAAATTGCCCAAGAGCCAAACCAGATGCTGGATCGTGGCGATCATATCCTCCTTCGAATAGGTATTTGGCAGGGCAGATCGTGCTCGCGTTGTCGATAGGCAGAAGTCTGGGACGAGCGCATACAGATGCGGAAAGTGAGGGACCGCAAATTTTCTGTATAAAAACCGATCCGAGCGATCGTCGTACAGTCCCGCGCAAAACCCTCCAAACAAAGCCGGAGCGATATTGTCCGGATGGCCTTCCAGCCGGCAGGCCAGGTCGAATAGCTTCTCTTCAGAAAACCGGTTTCCCAAAAATCGATTCGCGGCGGCCAAACCCGCCAGGATGCAAGCAGCGCTGCTGCCAAGCCCACGCGCTATGGGTATCTTGGAATCCAGGTGGAGACGAAAGTCCGGCGGTTTTTGTCCTGCTTCCAGATAGAGGGCGTGAAAGGCGCGCACGGTCATATGATCGGGGTTGCAAAACGCTTCAGGACATCCGGAGATAACCACGCCTTCATCGCTCAGAAGAAAGGTATAACGGTTTTCGATTGTTAAGGCGATTCCCAGGCAATCGAACCCTGGCCCTAAATTGGCGCTCGTCGCCGGCACGGTAACTTCGACCCGATCGGAGATGCCGATCACCACCTTTCAAAGGCGTAACGGCGAATGCGCCTTGTGATTTCTTCCGGATAACCTGATTCGGGTTCTCTCCCGGTTTCTTGCCGTAGCCGTTTGATAGCCTCCGGAAGCTTTCTCCCGGAGATTTCGCATAACAGGTCGAGGCGCATGTCTTCATTACCGGATATGGAATCGTACGATTGCATATCGTACGATTTCCGACCTTGTTCTAAAGCCCGAATCATAGCTTCCGGGAACTTAAAAGGGCTGGCCGTCGAATGTACGACGCAAAGGGTGTCGTCTCCGGTTGCTTTGCGGTATTGACTAAGCGCGTTGACCGCCACGGCGGTATGCGGATCGATCAAAAGGGTTTCTTTCCTGAAGGTCGCGCCGATCGTTTCTAAGCACTGAGGATCATCGCAAGTCGCCGAAAAGAAAGGGTTTTCGGCATTTTCGGCAGGCAATGTTATGGAAAAGCGACCCGACTGTGTCAACGCCGCCATTAATTCAGCGGTTTTCCGACCTTCTCTGTCTAGTTTCTCGAAAATCCAGCGTTCCAGATTGGATGAGATTAAAATGTCCATCGAAGGAGAGGAGGTTTTTAGGACCGGCCTATGCGCCGCGAGGTCGTAGACTCCTGTATGGAAAAAATCGCTTAATATTCGATTCTGATTGGAAGCGCAGATCAGGCGACCGACAGGCAACCCCATGCGAGAGGCGTAGTAACCAGCCAGGATATTGCCAAAGTTCCCGGTGGGCACGCAGTAGTTCACGGGATCGCCGGGTTGGAGGCATCTGCGGTCGACAAGCTCCAGATAGGAAGAAAAGTAATAGATCACCTGGATCAGGATTCTCCCCAGGTTGATTGAATTCGCGGTCGATAACCCGATTCCCCGTTGGTGAAGATCTTCTCTCCACACTTTGTCGGCCATCAACGATTTAACGAGGTGTTGCGCGTCGTCGAAATCTCCTTTTAGGGAGAAGACACGCGTGTTCGGCGCTTTCTCTTCCAACATCATCTCTCGTTGGATGGACGAGATGCCGCCCTCCGGGTAAAGAACGAAGATTTGCGTATCGGGGATCATCCGAAATGCCGATAAGCCCGCTTTTCCCGTATCGCCCGAGGTGGCGGTCAATACAAGTAGACGACCAGTCTTCCCGGATTTTTGGAGGGCATACCGCATCAAGTGAGGCAGTAGCGTTAAAGCCACGTCTTTGAAAGCTAAGGTCGGCCCGTGAAAGAGTTCCAAAAAAAACGTCCGGTTTGGCGCGCCCGCTTCCAGTAGCGGCGTTATTTCGGGATGATCGAACCGTGTGGGATAGATGCGATCGAAGAGCTCCACGAGCCATTCTTTTGGCGCTTCCGGCAAAAAAAGCCGAAGGATCTCCGGCCCGATCTCTAAAAAGCGCGGTTTTGCGCTCTTCGACCGGAGAAGAGAGAATTGCGGAAATGTTTCCGGAACCCATAAACCGCCATTTGGAGCGGTACCGGAAAACAGGGCTTCGGCAAGAGGGATGGTTTGCGAGACATCTCGCGTATTGAGCGCTTGCATACAGTCCTCCTCCTACAACAGATAGTTGATTATACCGCTTTTTTTTCGAACCGCGCCTATCGGGAAATCGAACATCGTACCGTCCCCATTTCGTTGACAACTCCCGATAAAAGATGCTATGATTGCTTTAAACAGGGTATAATGAAAGATCGCGATTTGCTTGGAGATCGGCGCGTAAACGACGGAATGAGAATGGAGGGTCAATGTGAGCGCAACAGAGAGAGAGATCAATCGAGTGTCGGATTTACTGAATCAAACATCCCAAATGAAGATACCTTACGAAAAAGGAAAACGGTATCTGTTTATCGGATGCGGGTCTTCTTATAACCTTGGCTACACGGTATCGTCCGTTCTCAACCGGCATAGGATACCCAGCTTCGTTCGGTCGGCTGGCAGCGTCTTGGCGACAAACAACCTGCCTGACTTGAATCCCGAAACTGACGTCGCCGTATTGATATCGCGAACGGGCGAATCGACGGAAACCGTCCTGGTTTTGGATCGCTTGCGCAAAAGCGGTGTATACACGATCGGCGTCACCTGTCAAAAAGACAGTTCTATCGTCAAGAACAGCGATCGGGCCTTCCTGTTTGACTTCGCCTATGAAGAAAGCGTCGTTATGACAGGCTCTTTCGCCGCGATATTGGACGCGCTTTTAGGGTCTTTTCAACCCGTTAATCTTTCAGAAAGAGCGATCGCCGTTTTAGAAGCATCCAAGCGTGTGATCGCGCGGTTGGATTTAAAACGGTTGAACCATTTCGTTTTCTTAGGCTATGACGCGCTACTGGGGCTCTCCAAAGAGGGAGCGCTGAAGCTGCAGGAGATGGCCCTGGAATCGGTCGACTACAACGAACCGTTGGAGTACCGGCATGGTCCGAAATCGACACTTACCGCTTCCAGCCTGGTTTTGGTTCAATCACAAGGTACCGCTTATGAGAACGCTTTGGTACACGAATTGAAAAGTTATGGCGCGGAAGTGATTGTGGTGGGAAAAGAGGGTGACATCGTCGTTGGGTCATCCAATTCAGATGAGCTGCCGTTGCGGATCCTTCCCGTCCTATGGTTGGGTTATCAAAAAGCGATTTCGAAGGGGTTAAACCCGGATCAACCCAAAAATTTATCCAAAACCGTCGTCATATGATCTTCGAAAATGTCGAAATCATCGACCCAGAAGGCGCGTACACCGGAACGGTGGAAATAGAAAGAGGCCGGATCGCGCGGATTATACCAAAAGAAGGGACATCGAAGTACTTGTTGATGCCGGGTTTCGTGGATATTCACACCCACGCCCATAAGGGGATCGATGTGATGCATGCGGGCAACAAGGACCTCTGGCGGTGGGCTGAGGCGAACTTCGAACAAGGTGTGACGACCTTCCTTCCGACGACGGTTTCCGCTCCAATAGAGGTTTTAGAAAACCTCTTGGCATCCTCTGGCCCCCTCCCTCCTTCCGTGGCGGGCTTTCATTTGGAAGGGCCTTTTATCAATCCGACGAAAAAGGGGGCCCAAAACGGGCAGTTCATTTTTCCCTCGGCCGGTAAAGATCTGCGACGCTTGCTGGAATATCCGGTGCGCATAATCACGGCCGCTCCCGAAATTGACGGGTTCGAAGGATTATGCGCTCGATGCTGCGAAAAGGGAATTGTTTTGTCGATCGGCCATACGAGCGCCGATTATTGGACGATGCAAGAGGCGTTTCAAACCGGAGTCCGAAGGATCACGCATTTTCCGAACGCGCTTACGCCCCTGGCGCATCGGGAGATCGGAGCCACAGGCGCCGGCTTATATCTGGATTTCGACATCGAGATGATCGTTGACGGCATCCATACCTCCCCGGAGTTCGTGGATCTGGTCTACCGGATCAAAGGCGCGGATCACATCTCTCTGATCACGGATTCGATCGCTGCCGCCGGAATGCATGAGGGAGAGTATGAGTTGGGGGGCCTGCCCGTCTTTGTCAATGGGGGGAAGGCGGTTTTGGCTGACGGGACCCTCGCGGGAAGCACCCTGCTGTTTCCGCAAGCCGTACGGAACTTTGTCCGGTTCACGGGCTGTTCTTTGCCGGAATTGGCGAAAGTATCCTCCTATAATGCTTTAAAGGCGCTAAAAGATGAAGGCTGCACAGGAAAGATCCGAGAAGGGTATCGCGCGAATCTGGTCTTGTTGGACCGGGAGATGAATCTTCTACAGACAATTTTTGAAGGAGACCGCGTCTACACTTCCGAATAAAGGCTTACGGTTGTCGCTTGACAAAAAAAAACGATTGGTATAAAATAGGGGAGCATTTGCGGTCGTAGTTCAATGGTAGAGCACCAGCTTCCCAAGCTGGGTGTTGCGGGTTCGAGTCCCGTCGACCGCTCCAGTGAGAAAAAAAAGAAGCCCTCGGGCTTCTTTTTTTGGAGAAGTGGCTATTTTAAGAAAAACGGCCAATTCTAATAGGGTGATACATCAACGCGAACGATTAAACGGCTTCTTTTTTTACCGGATCGGCCTGGGCTACTACGGGCGTCTGTTTCACTTCAGCGGTCTTCTTCGTGTCCTTGGTGTCCGACTTCGTGTCTACCGAAGAAGAAAAGTTCGATTTTTTCGCGTCGGTCACGTAATAACCTGATCCGCTGAACTTTATGCCGACACGACCGATAACCTTTCGGAGCCTACCGCCACAGTCTTCGCAGGTCGTGAGCGGATTGTCATGAATCCCCTGGAAAACTTCGGTTTCTTTTTCGCATTGATCGCATTTGTAACGGTAGATAGGCATGGTTTTCCCTCCTCAATCCTCGTACGGTTTGATCGTCTTGATCCGTTTCCGGACATCTGGTGCCGAGAGCGGGACTTGAACCCGCAAAGGAATACTCCCATATGAACCTGAATCATACGCGTCTGCCAATTCCGCCATCTCGGCCAAGCGTCGTTATTTTACCTGATCTGTCCGGTTTTGTCAAGTATTAGTAGCGGCTTCTTTCTTTGTCGAGGAGCGTGAGGAAAAACTCGTTCGTACTGGTTTCTTTCATTTTTTTCAAGATGAGGGACAGCCCTTCTTCTTCCCCCATGGAGGAAAGCATTTTTCGCAGAATCCATACTTTGCGCAGCTCTTCTGGAGATAGCAGGAGTTCTTCTCTTCGGGTACTGGAAAGCTGCAGATTGATTGCGGGGAAGATGCGACGGTCGGCTAACTGACGGGAGAGTATCAGTTCCATATTTCCGGTTCCTTTAAACTCTTCGAAGATCACATCGTCCATCTTGCTTCCGGTATCGACCAAAGCCGTGGCGATGATCGTCAAGCTTCCGCCTTCTTCAATGTTACGGGCAGCTCCAAAGAAATACTTCGGGCCGTAAAGCGCCTTCGGGTCGACTCCTCCGGAGAGCAGTTTTCCACTGGGCGGGATATAGTTGTTGTAGGCGCGCGCCAATCGGGTGATGCTATCGAGCAGAATGACGACATCATATTTGTATTCCGTCAACCGCTTGGCCATCTGCAGGGTTAGCTGCGCGACTTTTATCTGTTTTTCCGGTGGCATGTCGAAAGGCGCCGCTAATACTTGCGCGTCAACGGAACGGGTGATATCCGTCACTTCTTCAGGACGTTCGTCGATGAGCAATACAATGCGCAGCGTTTCCGGATGGTTTTTCGCGATACCGTTCGCGATATCTTTCAGGATAGTCGTCTTTCCGGCTTTCGGAGGAGAGACGATCAATCCTCTCTGCCCTTTCCCGATCGGGCAGAACAAGTCTATGATCCGAGCCGACAGCTTTTGCGGGTCGTTTTCGATCTTGAATTTGTTCAACGGGTAAATCGCTGTTAAATTCTCAAAATTGATGCGATCGTAGATCCGGTCCGGAGGATTGTGGTTGATCGCTTCGATTCGGAGCAGAGCGAAGAACTTTTCCCCCTCTTTTGGAGCTCGAACCTGCCCGGATACAAGATCACCGGCGTTGAGATTGAACTTTCGGATTTGCGATTGCGAAACATAGATGTCTTCATTGTTGCCGGGAAGCAGATTACCGGTTCTCAGAAAGCCATACCCTTCAGTTGGGATGACGTCGAGGACCCCTTCATTGAAAAAATAACCGAAGCTTTTCGCTTGGGCTTGCAGAATAGAGAACACGAGTTCGTTTTTTCGCATACCGGTGTAACCGTTGATGTTGTACTTTTTTGCGAGGGTATAGAGGTCTTTGATGTTCATGTTGTTGAGCTTGCGGATATCGACCTCCATCTCCCGAATATTGTCTTTTCGATCTGGTTCGCCTTTCGAGGCCGCTTCCGCTTCTTCTTCCTTCTGTTTCACGGGAACAGATACGACCGGTTCTTCCGGTTCTACCTGTATTGTCGTTCTCAATTGCTCTTCGACCGCTTCGTTCTCCAATGGCTCAACGGCCACCGTCTCCTCTTCCGGTTCGAAGGTGATCGTATCCTGAATCGGTTGAACGAAGCCCTCTTCGGGAGATTTTTCCGCGGCACTTTCTCCGTTCTGCGCCTCTTCTTTTTCGGAAAAGAGAGAGGGTTGCGGGGAACTTTTTCTTCCTCTACCGGCTGTTTTTCTCCCGACCTGTTTATTCTCTCCGGCAGGTGTTTCCGGTTCTACTTTCGCGTTGGCTGTTTCTGATTTGTTTACGCGTTTCGAGGGAGGGGATTTTCTCGTTTTTGCTGAACGGTCGATTTCTTCTGTTTTCGAAGGTTTTGGTTCCGAAGCGGAGGAATCCGGTGTTCCCTCCTTGACATCAGGAGCAAGCTCACGCTCAGTCCCTTTCGCTTTTTTTGGCACTGCTATCCTTCCTTTCTCAATCTATCCTGTAATTGATTCCAATCTTTGATGAAGCGATCGATGCCGTTATCTGTTTGAGGGTGATGAAAGAGCGCTTCAAGGACCTGAAAAGGAATCGTCGCGATATGGCAGCCCATCCTGGCGGCTTCAACCACGTGTTTCGCGTGTCGAACACTCGCTGCGATGATTTCGGCGTCGAACCCGTAAGCGTCGATAATCGTGAGTAAATCCTCCAGTAAATCCATCGACTCCCACCCGATATCATCCACTCGACCCAAAAACGGACTGATGTAGGTGGCTCCGGCTTTCATTGCCAGAAGCGCTTGACCTGCAGAAAAGACCAGCGTAACGTTCGTATGGATGTTTTCTTTCGATAAGACCCCGACGGCTTGGATTCCCGCCGGTGTGACGGGAATTTTGACCACGACATCCTCGTGGATCTTCGACAGCTCTCTGGCTTCCTTCAACATTCCTTCCGTATCGAGAGCGATCACTTCCGCGCTGACAGGCCCGCGGACGATCTCGCAAATGCGGCGGATATGGCCGTGGAAGTCGCGAACCCCTTCTTTCGCTATGAGAGAAGGATTGGTCGTGACACCATCTAAAATGCCCCAATCTTTGGCTTTTTGTATTTGTTGGAGATTCGCAGTATCCAAGAAAAGTTTCATCGTCTCACCTCAAATGATGTTGAAAGTAAACAAGATGTGAAAAGGGGTTATCGTTGGTAGTGACATAATTATATCACAAAAAGAAAAAAAGCAATCTTTCTTCGAATGATAATACGCGGCAACAAGTGGAAGCCAACCTTTCGTACAAGAAAAAAAAGGGGGTTCACCCCTTTATTTGGCGGGGACGACGAGACTCGAACTCGCGGCCACCGGTGTGACAGACCGGCATGCTAACCAACTGCACCACGTCCCCAAAGAAAACATGGCGGGGACGACGAGACTCGAACTCGCGGCCACCGGTGTGACAGACCGGCATGCTAACCAACTGCACCACGTCCCCGCAACCTGTTTTTGGTACCCCGGGTAGGAATCGAACCTACATCTGCGGATTAGGAATCCACCGTTCTATCCATTGAACTACTGGGGCTTTCCAAAACAGCATCGAAATATATCATATTTTGCGATGGTTGTCAAGAAGCCCTGTTTTACCTCACGGCGTAAAGACGGTAGTCTGGATCGGAAAAGATACCGTCGATCCATTCGTAGTGTTCCAGGCATTTTTCGTCTATTTGACCTTTATAGAGGGCTTCGAACAACTCGTTGAAACGAACGATGTGTTGCTTGGTCCGATTAGCGGCGTAAGCGACGGTTGTTCCCGTGGACATGATGAAAGCCCAATCGCTTGATTGCGCCAACAGCAACTCCCGCATCGCCTGCTGCAAAGCGCGTATTTTAACCGGGTCGGTTTCGTCATAGAAGTCGTTCGCCAATCGCGTCATCCGTTCTGCCATCTCGTCCAAATGCGGGTAGATCCAGTCGTTACTTCCGTTGATCCACACCTCGTTGTATCCGTTTGCGCCCCAGGTGGAGTCAGCGGGCGTCGTGATCTGAACGCTGGTAAGGGAATCATCGATAAAAGCTTTCGGAGTGATCGGCTTGAGGATTTCAGTTTCGTTCATACACCGAAAAAGGTTTTCGATAAACTTCGGGCCTTCAAACCACCAGTGGCCGAAGAGTTCGGCGTCGAAGGGGGCCACCACGATGGGTTGAACACCTGCAAACTGGTCATATAGGGCTTCCACCTGCGCGCTTTTTTTGCCAATGAAGTCTTGAGCGTGGTCATAAGCCACCCGGTGGGCTTCTTCGACATCGTAGTAGTCCTTTTTGCCAAGTTCCACGTTTTTGCCGGTGACACGATGGTATTTGATACCGGTGTTGACCCGCGCTCCGCTTCTATCAATGTATGGGGCGATGTAATCCGCTTCGCGGTCGAAACCGACGTCACGGTAAAACTCACGGTAGCGGAAGTCGCCGGGGTATCCGATGTCCCCGCTCCACACCTGTTCGCTTGATTCGGGGTCCCGGCCGAAAGCAAAGACGCCTGATTCCGTCATAACGGGGCGGTAGACGCCATAGCGCGGCGGGTTTTCCGCATACCATAACCCGTGTGAATCCACGAAAAAGAAAGAGATCCCTTCTTCGGCCAAAGGTTTTTCGACCCCTTTCACATACCCGCATTCGGCCAACCATATTCCGGAAGGTTTTCGACCCAGGTATTTTTCGTAAGTTTTAACACCTTGGCTGATCTGGGCTTTCACCGCTTGCGGATACCGGTTCATCAGTGGTAGGAACCCGTGAGTGGCGTTGCACGTAATAATTTCCAAAAATCCGTTATCCTGGAAGTGCTTAAATCCTTCCAGCAAACGAGATTGAACGCGGTCCCGAAAATAGACCAGCGTTTCTTCGAAATCTTTCAGATAGTAGCGCGCCATTTTGTGTTTCGTCGGATGTTCCGATCGGGTTCGTTCGACTTCTTTTTTCGAGAGTTCAATCAGCTTTTCGAGGTGCCGGATGTATTTTTCCTGCAGGTCCTTCGCTTCAAGCATCTCCATCAAAGGAGGTGTGATCGACATGGTGATGCGGAAGGGAATGCCGTCGCTTTCCAGCGACTCGAAACTTCTGAGCAAAGGGATATAGGTCTCCGTCATCGCCTCGAACAGCCATCGTTCTTCCATGAATTCCTCAAACTCGGGATGGCGAACATACGGTAAATGAGCGTGCAATACGAGCGTCAGATATCCTTTCTTCACAAAACTCCCCCCTATTCCTTAGGTTCTTTATCCGAGATGGTTTTTTGCGCGTTACCCGTAGAAAATAGTACCGAGGAAAAACTGCTCCGCATCTCTTCGGAGGATAAAGACGAAAGACCGGTGGGAAGAAGCGTCGGTTGTGATACGAGCGAAATATGGGTCTGAGTAAACCGAAGGTGTTTCGCCAGATCGATCCATCTCTCTTCCTGTCGGTTGGAAAGACTGCTGGCGGGCGTTTTCACCAAATTGCTCCGAAGCAGGGGAACGAAGACCCCGGCTTCATTATAGTAACCGATCTCAGCCAAGTAACTGGCAGCAGGAGAGGCGACCTGAACGTAATATTTTTTTTCTTTTCCGTTGATACGGTATTCCCAGATCCGATGCGCGTTCGATCCGTTAAAGATCAGGAAGGTGACATCGTATACGCGCAGCATGACGGGTTGGTTTTCGCGGGAAAGCCGGTCGACAAGGGCGGACATCTGTTTGGAAAAATCCCAATAGAAGGAAAGCCACGAAGGGTTGACGGGAAGACCTTGCAGGGTATCTCTGTAATAGGAAGAAGGGAGGTCGACGTAACTCGAACTGGACACGGGAACACTCTTTTCCGGAGCCGGTCCCGACGAGATCCCGAATCGTTTGATCTCTAACCCCGGGCGGGCCAATAGCCGAAGGATGCGTTCTTTGAGCTCGTCTTTTCGGGCATTTCTTTGGAAAGTGATCCCGAGCCGTTTGGCGATATTGCGCAACTCGTAAATCTTCGGATTCTTCTCGATCTCTGATAAGATAGACTTTCTTGATTCTTCATCCACGTTGCTGGTTTGCTCTTCGCTAAGCGCTTCGATCAACTCGGACTTTCTCATTTTGTAGTAGCCTTTGATCTTTACTTTTTTTGCCATTTCCTTTAACTCCTCCACCGATTTTTTCTCCAATTCTCCGGACATCTCTCTCTCCCTCCTGTGGTAAACCCTTTCAACCTTCATCTGCGCCATCTAAAAGATGAAAATAGAGCAGATCTCCGCTCTCTATCTTTATTCTGACATTGTCTGCCGTCGCGCGGTTGCTGATAGTTCGTGTCTGGTCACGAAACACGGATTCTCCTTTTAACCCGTAATCAAAACCGATTAAGGTGACCCCGTGACATTCCGTTAATGCGATAAAAGACCATCGATCTCGCGGCGCGCTTTGAAAAACACGCTCGACGGGACCTCGGCATATTCCCATGATCGTTTCGGTTCCCTGAGTGGTTAAAAACGCCTCCGCAATCATTCCGAACCCTTCCGTCAACAATAGCAGTGAAACAGTCGAGAAGGATTGATCCGGGCGTGAACCCCAAACACCTGACAATCCTATTTCGGAGCAAGATTCCGAAATTGCGCGTATTGCCAGTTCGCTATCCAGATAGTTTTTACTGAACGGAAAAAGGTGAATCTTCGTACGGTTGCGGCACGCCCACGCGATGTCGGATTCGGAGACGGAATCTCCGTCGCCAATCCATAGATCTGGCACGAGATCCAAGTCTTTCAGACAGCGCAATCCTCCGTCCACGGCCACGAGGTAATCATAGCGGCCGATAAAGTCCGCCTCGCGCGGAGAGATCGATCGCGATTGATCCGCGCCGCATACGACCAACCCTTTCCTCTTTTCTGCCACGCTCTTACCCATCCATTTTCGTTATTCCGTAAATTTAGGCGATAATTACCTGTTTTAATATGATTATCTATGTCAATCTCTTGAATTCGCCCATATTATACACGTTTTTATATAAAAGTCAATTAAAAAAAGCCAGAAAAGCGGCATCGATAAAAATACGCCCGCTGCTCCGAAATTTTTGGTACAATAGGGGCAGTATGCTGAAAACAGCGATCAACGCCTTTAAAAAATCATGGTTTTTTGTCAATAAACTGCACTTGCTCATACCATTTTTGTTTTTCCTGGTATTCAATTTTTCAGGTGCGATTCTCGGGTTTCTCGTATTTTCGTTTCTATTCCTGATTCGTATTCTCACCCAAAAAGTCCCGTTAGATCCGTTGAAAGAATTTGAAAAACGAGTGTTTGTCTATAAAAGGACGGACGTTGGGGATTTGAAATTGGATTTGTGGTATCCTGAGAATGGCAGCGAGCCGCACCCGTTGGTGATCTATGCGCACGGGGGCGGATGGATTTCGGGGTTTAGAAACCAACCGAACAATGTGTCTTGGTGCCGGTACCTGGCTTCAAAAGGATTTTGCGCCGCTTCCGTCGGTTATCGGTTAGGCATCGTCAAATCGATCGACGAGATCATGTCCGATTTTTCAGACGCGATCGCCTATGCACGCGAACATGCCGCCGAACTCCACATCGATCCCGAACGTCTCTTCCTGATGGGTTTGTCGGCGGGAGGGCATTTGGCTCTTTTGTATACGGCCTACCAGACCTTTCACAGCAATCGGGAACGACTGAAAGGCATTCGGGGGGTCGTGGCCTTCTATGCCCCGACGAATCTAAAGGACCTGTTCGAGAGAGACAGCAAATCTTTTTTCGCGCGATTTGCCGTTTTGTTAACGTTGCGCGGGACACCCGCCTCAGTCGAAGAGCTATACCAAGAATACTCGCCCATCCGATGGCTCAGCGGGCGGATGAAGCCGACCCTTCTGGTTCATGGAAAAGAAGACACAACGGTTCCCTTCAATTCGAGCGTCAATTTCGCGCGCGGGCTCAAGCGACTGAAAGTGCCCTTTCGTTTTCTCGTGCATCAGTCTGGCAATCATACCTTCGAATTCTCCAAGAAAGACGTCCAGACAGATTGGATCTTGGAACAAACCGTCCGTTTCTTGCGGGCGAATCTGAAGGATCGGAAGCCGAAATCTTCTCTTCTAAACGAGGAGTTGAGAAAATACTATGAAAATTGATTTTTCCTATACGAAGCAGCCCATCCCATTCCTTTCCGGATACATTTTTAAAGGGATCAACTACCGGTGCAGCTATATCCGGTTCGATACCTTGTACCGCAATCCTTCACCGGGAACCGAAACGGTCAGCCTTTATCATTTCCACCCGAAAACGAAGGCGAAGGCGACGATCCTCATCCTCCACGGGCTGGGAAGCGGCAACATCAAATTCCTTCTGTGGATGGGCATGCATTTGGCGGCGGCGGGTATGAACGCGGAGGTTCTGATCCTGCCCGGTAACTATACACGCGTGGAAAAAGACTCGATGAGCGGCCGCAGTTATATTTGGCCGGATATCGCCGTGATGTACCGGTTCTGGGAACACGCGGTCGTGGACATCCAAACGACGATCGACTTCCTGGAACAGCAAGGTTTATGGCTGGAAAACAACTGTATCAGCGGTTATTGCCTGGGGGGGATGTTGGCTTCGATGGTCCCCGTCCTAGACAAACGCATCCATCAGACGGTGATGATCGCCACTGGCGGTTATTTTCCGAAAATCCTCTACGAGTCCAGCGCGACACGGTTTGCCAGAAAGTTGTTTCGGGAGGGGTATCGAACGGAATACTCCCTTCACGATCCGAAATCCCTCTTTTCGATCTACCAGGAACAGTACGGGTTCGTTAAGAAAGCCGATTTGGAGACGTTGCTCACCAGTGAGAAGATCCACCCTCTTTTTCGTATCGATCCAATTGCTTACGCGCACCTGTTGGATAAAAATCGGGTTACGTTCATCGAAGCCTTTTTCGACAAAACCCTACCCCGGACGAGTCGGCAACTTTTGTACCGCGAAATGAAGGGGGCGAACCGATATATCCTGCCTACCGGCCATACCTGGTGGCTTCCTTTCGAAATCCTGTACGCACGTTACTTGCTTCACCGATTGCACGCGTATTCTCGAAATAGCTCCAAAGCGCTGCTGAAAATGGAAACGATCGAAGAACCCGTCAACGATCTGGATGGGCACATCGATACGCATTAGAGAGGGTTGGAAGAGGTGACTTTCTTCGGATCAAGCCTTTCTAAAAGAGAAGCCAAGGCCTTCGACTGGCGGGAGCTGTTTCCGGCGCCGACAAATAGACATACCACAGGGTATTCCGGAACTGTCGGAATCGAAGGGACGATCTGGGCGATATCGTTAATGAACATCGCGTCGGGCCGGTTTTGACCCAGCACGGAAACGAACTGTTCAAAGAGCTCGGGTTTCATCTCTTCATAGGCCGAATAGATCGGCAAGATATAGGTTTTTCCAATCTGGCGGGAGCTTAAGACGGCGATGAAGTCACGAAATTCCCGTTCAAGCCGAGAATAGCGGTGGGCTTCGAAAACGAGATACGTCAGGGAACGGGGAAAGCGCTCATTGACGGCTTGAAGAACGGATTCGATTTCCCTCGGGGTGTGCGCGTAATCGTCGATGACGACGACCCGGTCCGATGCATAACGGATCGAAAAACGCCGATCCACGAAACGAAATCGATCCAAACAAACCATGGTTTTTTCGCCCGAGAGGCCGTAGGCTTCGCAAACCTTCAAGGCGCAAGAAGCGTTTAGCCGATTATGAATGCCCGGGATCTCTCGGTGATAACGACGCTCGATCTCCGGATCGAGTTCGAAAAGACGCGTTGTTCCGTGAGCAATCCCGCGCAAGTCGCAAAAATGGCGATATGCCCCGGCGTAGCCCAGAGGAAAGATCCGTTCCCGGGCACGGCTGACAAATTCGAAGATGGCGTCTTGGTAACGTGAAAAGTCCTTTTCGTAGTGTTCAAGATGATCACCGTGGATATTCGTAAAACAGGCGATGTCGACTGAAAAATCACGCAAAAACCCGTCACTTTCATCCACTTCCATCACCAAAGGCCCGGTTCCCCGGCGGTAGTTTCCTTCCTCCAAATCTTGATGCAACCCGCCTAGCAATACGGTGGGATCCTCTCCGTTCTCAATAAGCATATGCGCTACCATCGCGGTCGTCGTGCTCTTTCCATCCGTTCCGGTAATCCCGATGACAGGTTTCGGGTATCGAGGCAGGATCCTGCCGAGGAATATCAACCGTGGGAAAGCGGGGATCTCTTTTGCGCGAACCGTTTTCAATTCTTCATTCTGTTCGGAAACGGCGTTGGTATAAACGACCATATCCGGATTTTTCACATTGGCCGAGCGATGACCGATAAAGACTTCGATGCCGCGATTTTTGAGCAGAACGATCCGATCATTCTCGGTATCCGCGCTGCCCGATACAATAAAACCCAGATCTTTCGCCAATAAGGCCGCGGCACTCATTCCGATCCCGCTGATTCCAATGAAATGTACTTTCATCGCGTCCTCCTTGTCGCATCTGTGTTTTATCTTTCGCTTACCGACCGTATTCTACCATATTCGTATTTTGATGCAACCCCTCTTTTCCCCGCGAGGTCCGAGCAATAACCGGTGTGAAAAGTCTTTACCGCTTGTCCCCCCCATAATGGGAAATGCCAACCGAAAGGCGTCATATGCGGCCTAATCTGTTGCCCGTTCTTCGCCTTGGATATGATATAATTAAAAATAAACCTAAGGAAAGAGGGTCACTATGGTTGATTTTCGCTTCGACGGGGAAGACATCATCTTGTTTGTCGGATCGAATGCCGATACAAATGAGTTAGAAGCCTTTTTCGACGAAAAAATAACGCTCATGAAAAACTTCAATAATGCGGCGTCCAAAGTGACGGTATGGTTTGAGGACGACGTAGAAAAACCAGGCCAGATCCAAATGATAGGCGCTCGCTTACGCCAGGCGGGGCTTTCGATAAAATCCTACTCTTTCGAAAAACCCCTTGCCCGTCACCAAGCGGCAACCCTGACGCAAATCCCGTACAGGCAGGTACTCTCCGAAGAGCCTTGTCTTTTGGAAACCCCGCCCTTGAAGCCGGTGAAGGTTGTGGAAGGATCCCTGCGATCCGGCCAGTCCGAGGAATACGATGGCCACGTCTTTGTGATGGGGGATAGCCACCACGGGTCCGAGATTAAAGCGGCCGGAAGCGTGATCGTGTGCGGAACGATCAAAGGATCCGTGCATGCCGGGGCTGCGGATCCCGACCATTCCTTCATCGCTTCGAACGCCTTATTGAACGCTTATGTAAAAATCGGGGAGGTCTTTTCTTACTCTCTCGTAAGCGAACTCTGCACGGTGTGCGTTATCAAAAACGGAAGAATTCATTTGATACCGATCGCGAAACAAGAGATTCCGAACGATTTCGGTAAAATAGGAAGGGTGAGATAGTGTGAGTTTGGATACTTTCGCGCTTTTAAAAAGCTTGTCGGCGGCTTACGGCCCTCCCGGACGCGAGAGAGAGGTCCGCGAGCTTTTCAAAGAATATGTGAACGGATTAGTAGATGAGGTCTACGAAGATACCAGCGGGAACTTGATCGTGAAGAAATACGGCCAACACAAAGGAACCGTATTTTTTTCGGCTCATATGGACGAAGTGTGTTTTCTTGTCTCCAAGGTTCTCCCGGAAGGATTTTTACGTCTGGAGGGAATCGGAGTCGATCCGAAACTGCTTCCTTCTCAGAAGGTTTGGATACATACGCGGTCTGGCAAACGGCTGCGCGGCGTAATCGGCATGCTGGCCCCGCATTTGCAGACGGAAGAAACGAGAAGCAAATTGAACGGATTTGAAGACTTGTTTGTGGACGTCTCGATGTCCGATTTTTCGGAGATCTCGGTTGGCGATTTTGTCACCTTTGACAACGAATCCTTCACGGTTGGCGACTTCTTTTTCGGCAAGTCTCTGGATGACCGTTCCTGCGGCGTCATTATTGTCAAGATGCTTGAAAGGCTGTCGGCTCTTAAACATGACTTTGATGTTTTCGCCGCGTTTTCGTCGCGGGAAGAGATAGGCGCTTTTGGCGCCCGCACGGCATCCTATGAGCTACAACCGGATATTGGTATCGCGTTGGACGTCACACACGCGATCGATGCCTCTCCGAACTATCCGAAGAATGAGTTTGGGAAAGGTCCGGCGATCTCCGTAGGAGCGATTCCTCACCGGAAAATTTCGAATCTCTTGATTGAGACGGCCAAACAGAACGGCATCCCTTATCAGGTCGAACCATCGCCTTCTCGGACGGGTACCGACGGCGATCAGATCCAGCTTGAAACAATCGCGACGGGAGTCGTTTCCTTGCCGCTTCGCTACATGCACACGCCGTACGAACAAATCTGCGTCAAAGATATCGAAGAGAGCGCGAGACTGCTTGCGCTTTTCGTTTCGGCGCTGAAGGAAGGGGTCGTATAAGATGTATTTAAAGGATTTATGCGAGATTCATGGCGCCTCCGGAAATGAAGAGCAAGTTCGGACCTATATTCAGGAGCAATTGAAAAGTGTCGATCAACCGGGGCAAGTCGATGTTTTAGGTAACTTGTTCTTCGAAAGAAAGGGAAATGGGAAGTCGGATAAAACGATCCTTCTCTTGGCGCATATGGACGAAGTCGGCTTGATGGTGACGAACATACAGGACGACGGCCTGCTGGCGGTTTCCCCGGTCGGCGGGGTTGATCCGAGGGTTTTACCGGGCAAACGCGTGTGGGTGGGAGAAAATAACACCCCGGGAGTGATTGGTTATAAGGCGATCCACCTTCAGAAAGACGATTATAAAACGATTCCCAATTGGGAAAAGATTCGAGTCGATATCGGCGTTCAGAAAAAAGAAGAGGCTCAAAAGACCGTCAGTTTAGGCGATTACGTGCATTTTTACTCCGCTTTTGAAGAGTACGAAAATCGATATGTCGGTAAGGCGCTGGACGACCGGGGGGGTTGCGCGATTCTGATGGCGTTATACCGCGAATTGCCGGTTTTGGATTATAACGTGGTCTTCGCCTTCGTGGTTCAGGAGGAGATCGGCCTGAGAGGCAGCGGCTCGACGCTCAAACGCTATAAACCAGACGCAGCGATTATCGTGGAAGGAACCACAGCAGGCGATAATCCCGAACTGAAAAAAGAACGGTGGTCCACTCATTTGGACAACGGGCCCGCGATCAGTTACCTGCAGAGCGGATACGCGCTCGATTACCGGTTATTCGAAGCGATTTTGGCTTTCGCGAACCAAAAAGGCATTCAATATCAACTGAAGGGACGCACGGTCGGAGGTACCGACGGCACGCGCTTGGCCGGTAGCTATTTCGGAGTTCCGTGCGCCGGCGTGAACATCCCTTCTCGCTATATCCATTCTCCCGTGTCGGTGATCTCTAAAAAAGACTTCGAGAACACCAAACAACTCATTGCGGACATCTTAACCGAAGAAATCCTGCTAAAAGCGTTGGAGGTAAAGGTATGAAAGAATTGATCAAGAAACTCGCTCAAGTATCCGCGCCCAGCGGTAGAGAGCGAAAAGCGCACCTCGCCATTCTCGAAGAACTTGAGGGATTCATCGACGGGCACCGTTTCGACAACGTCGGAAATCTGATTGTTTGGAAAAACGGAAACGGCGAGAATAAAAAGAAAATCATCTTTGACGGGCACGCCGATGAGATCGGTGTTGTCATTACGCATATTGACGAGAGAGGCTTTTTAAGAATCGATCCGGTAGGGGGTGTCAATCCTCTGATGCTTTTGGGCGTTTTAATGAACTTCGACGGCATCACCGGGATCGTCTCCTATGAAGCAGAAACCGACGAGGACGCGAGAAAAAGTCTAACGCAACCAAGTTACGACCGGTTGTTCGTGGATATCGGCGCGACGAGTCACGAAGATGCTTGCAAAAAAGTGCATATCGGTCAATTCGGTTCGTATCTGTCGCCCTTTTTTGACCTCGATCCGATGTTGGTCTCGAAGAGCATGGATGACCGGGTAGCCTGCGCGATCGTCGTCCAAACGATCAAAGAGACGCAGCACCCGTATCACGACATCTACGGAGTTTTCGCCGTCCAGGAGGAGGTAGGACTGTTAGGAGCGAAAGTTGCCGCTTACGATCTTCATGCCGATATCGCGATTGCGGTGGACGTAACGGCCCATACCGATACGCCGAAAGGGAACAAACGCATGGATCTGCAGTTGGGAAAAGGGCCCGCGATAAAAATAAAAGACAAAGGCTCCATTTCCGACGAGACCATCGTGCGCCTGTTGACTACGTGCGCGGAAGAGAATCAAATCCCTTTCCAGTACGAAGTCCTGGTTTTTGGGGGGACTGACGCGCAAGGCTATCAATTGACGGGCGCCGGAATCAAAGCGGGCACGCTTTCCATCCCGTGCCGATATGTCCATTCCCCGCACGAAATGGTTCATATACAAGATGTAACCAACGCGGTTCGACTGCTCAAAGCGGTGGCTTTGAAACCCAATTGGTAATCATTGCCGGTTACCGGGTGTGCGTTCGCCCGGAGTTGCCGGAGACGATGTGTCGTTGAAGCGATGAAGGAAATATTCACGTATTCGGTTCTGAAAGAAGTTCAAACCCGCTGTTTCCTTTTCTTTGAAGAACAAGAAAGCGGATTTCAAGAGCGGATTTTGAGCGAAGAGAATTCATTCACGGTCATTGACACGAAAGTGAAATCGACGATTTCAGACTTACAGCCTCTGTATCGGAAAGCCTATCCGGTCAGCGCGGGGGAGTACTGCAAATCCATCGATCGGGTTTTCGAGCTTTATACGGTTCTGCAAGCCCTAAGTAATCGTGTGCAGATGATTAACGTTATCGGTGGCGGCGCGTTGATCGATTTGGTCGGTTACGCATTGGCAACTTCCTTTCAGGATCTGAAGATGCGGGCAATTCCGACGACGCCCTTTTCCCAGTTATACGGGTTTTATCAACGTAGTTTCTATATCCATTTCGACCGCAAGATCAACCTGTTAGGCGTCTTCGGCATCCCGCAGGAATTATGGATTGTCCCGTTTTTTTTGAAGACTTTTGCCGTGGAGGACATTCGTAAAGCGCACGCCGTATGCTTTGCCACCGCTTTGGGATTTCAGGAGCATTTTTATTACCTTGTCGAAAAATCGTTGAGTTTGTTGATCAACAACCAAACGAATTGGACGGTCTTTTATGAATTGTTGCGGGAGCACCACTATTTGAGGGCGAAATTTTCTCTGGAATATCGTTTAATCCCGGGAGAGTCGATGGGTTTTCTGCTGCAGACAGCCACCGGGTTCCAGATGGATTATGTGGATGCTTTCATCAAAGGGTTGATGTTGGAAGCCTATATCTCTTTCAAACTCGGAATTATTGAGGAAAGCTCGTTCGAGATGATCCGAAAGACCTTGGGCCAAATCGGTTTGGAAGACAAACTGCCCCCGCAACGTCAAGTCGATTTGCAGACGCTGTTTTCTCTGATTGATGAGAAGAAAGCGATCAAGATTCAAGTGATTAAAGGTTTTGGCAACTCTCAGGAAACAACGGTCTCGGCAGGGATTATCGAACATATACTCAAAGAATACTACTTCGGAAAGCAAAGTTGATCCGAGGAGCATTTTGGAAGGCAGACATGCCTTCTTTTGAGCCATTCTTTTCGTTTTTGTCGGGGTATGACGGGTTCTTTTCTGATAAGGGGGTTGGGGGAAAATGGAAAATCTGCAACCGATACACAGGAAACCGGGCGGAAGAAGTGTCAACCAACGGGCTGAGTATGGTAAGGGATATATGGGCCCGGCGATTCCTATCGAACCGCAACCGAAGAAGCCGAAAGCGTCGAACAGGCTTGGTTTGAGCCCGGTTCAGGGTCAATTGCTGGCGATCATCGTGATTTCGCTTGCGTTGGCCGTTGTTTTATTGGGGTTTTGGATTAACCGTCTACTCACCGAGAGACAGAACAAAGACTTCATCATACAAAATCTCAGCTCGCGCGTTCAAAATTTGGAGAATGTCGCACAAGAATACGAGACGACGTTGGCCGGAACCCCCGCTGATAGTTATCGGCCGTTACCGACAGACATAGCCGCCACCGTTGCGCCGGGGATAGAAAATCCTGACATGGCGAAGAAAGAGTCGTTTGAGTTCGAGCGGTTTTTCAAGAACGCAGAAATCACCATCTACGAAGGCAAACCCCTCACCTTTTATATCTGCAATGATCAAGCTGCCCTACGTTTGATCCGGGATAGCCAACTCCCCTATTTGTTGTCCGCATACTCGGACAATGAATACAGCTTGGTGTTAATCGGGCGTTACGAACCGGCATGGGTTGTTCAGTTGGACAATCTACAAAAGATCCGTCGGGAATTCATGAACCATCTGATCACGCTGTCCGCTTCTCCGACGCAAACGGGAACGTCGACCGCGCTGCCTTCGATACCAGAGATACCGGAAGACCTGCAAGGCTTGGAGCTCAGAAGGCTCTATACCCTTTACAATATCCAAATTTCAGCCGATTCCAGTTTGGAAAAACTGAAAACTCAAACCGGTATTCTGCGTAATGAGGGAATTCCGGCCTTTATCTATGGATACTCCAGTTCCGGCACGAGTTTGTTGTACTCCCTGCGCGTTGGCATCTTTCCGACAGACCAGGACGCGAAAAAGTATTCCGAACAGATGGATCGCGTTCTGTATCGCGAGCTGATACATAAAGAGATCACAGACCGCTTCATCCGGCAGTTGGCGATTCCGCAATGATCGTGTTTCGACCGCTGCCGCCTGAAATTAAAGCCGAGCACTGTCGCGTAGACCTCTTACCGTTCTTCGGCGGGGCCATCCGGATAGAGTGGCTTGAAAACCCGTCCGGAAAGCTATCGGAAGGATTGGTTCAAGCCCGTTTCATTGCTCGAACCACGAAAGGGGCGATCGTAAAGAGCGCGGGCGCTTCTCAATTCCTCTCTTTTCTTGAAGGGCGAACGCAGGCGATGGATATGGTGTTATACCATTCGGAAGACTTCTCTCCGTTCTTTTTGGAAGTCTACCAAGTATTGGTTGACGAAGTGCCCTATGGCGAAACCATCTCTTATTCGGCGCTTGCCGCGAAGATGCGCCGTCGGTGCTCTCCTCGCGCGATCGGCTTGGCGATGAGTAAAAATCTTTGGCCTTTGGCGGTTCCCTGCCACCGGGTCTTAACGAAGACAGGCCAGCTGGGCGGGTATCAGGGAGGGATCGAGAATAAACGCGCTCTTCTCGATATGGAACGCCTCCGGATGGCCTAATTCTCCGCTATTTTGGCTCTCAGCCGCCTTATGGGGCGGTTTGCTTTTAGAAGGGAATCTCTTGCGGATCACCGGGCTCTTCGCCCTTACCTTACTCCTCCCGTTAGGGCTATGGTTCCGGAAGCGCGCGAAAAGCGCTTCGCTTTCCGCCTTCTCCGGAAAAAGCGCCACCGCTGTGGCAAACAAGCAATTCCTGTTCTTTCTTTTTATCAGCGCTTTTTTTATCAGAGGCGTTCTTCCAGGGTTTTTCAGCTCCCATTACTCATTTGTTCCCGAACAAACGATTTCCGCGGTCGGCAGGATCCAGAGCGTCACGGAGAAAAGCGTGCGACTGACGGAAGTCAGCGTGCTGGAAGGCCGGGTCTGGAAGAGGGTGAAAGACGTCGTTTACATTTATAGAGAGGCGGGATGCGCTTACGAACCAGGTGATTGGGCAGGCTTTAGCGGTCGCGTGACGATGGTGGATCCGATCATCTATGTCTCGGTTCTGTACCCTTCCGGGGCCTTTCACTACCCGTATCAGACGGGACCGATCCGCCGATTTCTCTCTTTCGGTCGCGGGATTGCGAACGCCTACGCGGAACATCTGGAAAGTATCCTCCCTCGGGAAGAAGCCATGGTGGCCGCCGGCATCTTTCTTGGCAAACGCTTTGAAGGGGATTTGCGCCACTGGATGAACGACTCGGGGTTAGGTCATTTGTTCGTCGTTTCCGGTCTTCATTTCGCGATGCTGTACCAGATCGGATTGATTCTGATCAGCTTTTTCCGAGTCACCGACCCTCTCCGCACCGTATTGATTATGGTTTTCCTAGGCTTCTTCTGGATCGTGACAGGATGCCCCGTTTCGTCTTCGCGGGCCTTTTTCTTAATCCTGTTTTATGGCTTTTTCAGAATATTCAGTTACCCGGCTTCAGCGCTCAATCTTCTTGGCGCGGCGGCTATCCTGCTCCTGCTTTTCCAACCTTCTTACGCGCAAGACATCGGTTTTTCCCTCTCTTTTCTCGCCACGATCGGCATCTATTGCGGCTACCGGTTTTCCCTCCGGACCGAAAAGAGAATCGCCCGTTACTTGCTGCCGTTGACGGGCGCGATGGTATTCACGACGCCCATCACGATCTCTCAATTCGGAAGGATACCGTTCTTGTCGATTCTTTTTAATATACTGTTCGTTTCCGTGGTGGCGACGGTCTTGCTGATCGGTCTCTTAATCTCTTTCCTCTGCTTCCTTCTCAACTTGCCCTGGCTTTCGGCGATCTTTCTTCACGGGCTCACACCTTTGCTCAGGCTGAATACGGCCGTCCTCTCTTATTTGGGGAAAAGTGGCGGCACGTTAGCTGTCCCGCCGGAGTTATCGATCCTATTTTGGGGATTAGCGGCCGTGTTTTTTTTAACGGCGCTGTCGATCAAAGACCCCGTTGGTTTGACAACGACGTGAAAAGGTCGTAAAGAAACTGTGTTCCGATCGCGATGATATCATCAGAGGGCAGATATTTCGGGTGATGCAGAGGGTAGTAAGACTCTCGTCGCGTCCCCAACCAGAAGAGCATCGACGGATAGCGCTGGCAAAAGACGCCGAAGTCTTCTCCCACCATCTTAAGAGGCGCGTGGAGCACGTGATATCGTTCTTGTAATTCCGGGATAACGCGATCGAAGAGCGTTTTATCTATTTTGACTTCCGGATATACGGACAATCGATTCACCCGTATTTCCACTCCTGTCAACCTTTCGATTTGCTCGGCCATACGTTCGATCTGATTGAACATCTTGTTGTTTTCATCTATCGATACCGTCCTCATTGAGGCATTGATGAGCGCTTTGGCGGGTTGAATATTGCGGACTTCTCCCGCGACGACTTTTCCGGCCGAGAAGAGAAACGGTTTTTCCACTTCACGGGGCAGCCGATCAACGGCATCTAAAAAGTAACGCAGCGCGAGAAGGGTATTTTTGCCTTCTGCGGGGTAAGCGACATGCGCGCCCACACCCTGAAACAATACGTCGATCTCGGCGGCTGAAGCGAAGAGAACCTGATCGTTGGTCGCCACCGAACCGAACGGATAGTCGTCGTTGACGTGCAACGCGAAACTGGAACGAATCGCATAGCGGTCGAAGAAACCCGTATCAACCGTTTTCTGGGCGCCTCCCCCGCCTTCTTCGGCGGGTTGGAAGAAAAAGAGCATGTTCTGATCGGGCGATTTCTCCACAACTTTTAAAACCAATCCATAGAGAATGGCCGCGTGGACATCGTGCCCGCAAGCATGCATGCAATCGTTTTTAGAAGCGAATTCCCATCCCGTCTCCTCTTTGATGTTCAAGGCGTCGATATCGGCCCGAAACAAGAGATAGTCGCCATCGTTGGCTTTGTATTCCGCCACCAAACCCAGCAAAAAGGGACGGTGAAGGGTGATGCCATCTACTTTGGAGAGTACTCGAAACAAGTACTCGGTGGTTTCATACTCTTGCATCGTCTTTTCGGGGTTTTGATGCAGGGTGTGCCTGACGTCGATCGGGCTGTCATAGATCATGATTTGCCTCCGTTTCTTGTATCGATGTGATATCCGCGAAGCTTATCCGGTCGATGTGACGCTCCGTATAGCTGCGGATTTGTTTGCGCAGCATCTGTTTTTCCATTACAAACTGAAGTTTTTCTTTTTGAACGCGTCGGTTTAGTTCTTTGGTTTGTTTTAAAAATATACGATCTAAAGCCTTCTTTTTGGAAGGAAAGAGGAGCTTGAGCGCCCAGGGGGAATACCCTATTTTTTTCATCCCTTCGGTTATCTTGCCTTTAAATCCCAAAAATGAAGCGATTGTCAGGATAACCCCGACTGCAAAGAAACCAAGCCATCCCGCCGGCCCCGACAGGGCGGCGCCCGCCACACCGGAGATTCCTAACACGCTGGTGAGAATCGTCCCGAAAGAAACCGAGACAACCGTCGCGAGCGTTGAGAAGACGCGATCGGTCAGTCTCTTTTCGATTAGTCCCATCATCAGCGGATCCGGCAGCAGAAAAGCAGCGCGTTCGGATAAAAGGTTTTCGCGGGTGTCAAACCATCTGTAGAACTCTTTTTGCGTCGCTTCTTCGATTTGTTTGACGGCGCGAGCGTGGATCTCTTTCTCTGCCAATGCAAGAGTTTCTCCCAACTCCGAGAGTCCCACGTTCAAGTCTTTCTCCAGATCACCAAAGGTCCCGCCCCGCTCCAGGAAATGGGAGATTTTCGGTTCGGCGTGGGAACGGAGAAGCCCGTCCATAACTTGAAGAGAGCGATCCATCGACTGATGGAGGATAGTTTCGTAGACGGCGGCCAATCTATCCGTTATCTCTTCCATCGATTCATGAATCTCGATTTTCACTTGTTTTTCGAAGAGGACTAAAGAGTATCCGGACCCCAATCCCCGACTGATGGTTGCTTCCGGGTCTTCTGAAGAAAGGATTTTCGTGTTCGGGAACTCTTCCCCGATCATATCCCGGAAAAATTTCCAGCGACTGCTACCGCCGGTCAGGAGGACGAGCGAAACCGCGTCTTTGGGTATCTTTTGCGCTCGAAAAGCTTTCAGAACCGTTTCTCTAAGGGCTTTCAGCAGATCTAAAGAACCATCGGAGAAGGTTTCCCGAAAACGAGGCAAGGCCGTGAGGGACGTGGCCAAGTCTTCGGAAATATTGTATTCCCTCAGACGATCTAAAAATCCCGGATAATCCGGTATTTCGAAGTTACCGTAGTTGTCTTTGCCAACCCAGATCGTTTCGCGAAAGGGAATCGTCAGGTTCTGCGACAGTCTATTCGAGTATTTCTCTTTAATCTCACGGAACAGGATAAAACGTATATACCGTTCGACGGCTTCATCCCGGAAGACCTTCTCGACCCCTGGGTTTTGTTTTAGAAACAATTGATAGAAGCAGTCATCCAGAAGCTGCCCCCCGAGCACGTTTGATCCCCAGACCTGGCGAACGCGAAAGTCCTTCAAATAACTGCAATCCAGGGTGCCTCCTCCGAAATCGACAACCAAGATCCCGCGGAAAAGATGCTCCTTATCGATCTGCTTGGTGGAATAGTGATAAAAAAGGGCGCCCCACGGTTCATAAAAAAACGGGCTGTCCGGGTATCCCATCTTCGTGAAGATCGTCGACAAAGCTTCCCGATAGGAACGTTCGGCTTCCGACGGGATTCCGATAACCACCTGCGTCGAGTTGTCTGAGGATGCAGAAGACAAGATGTTCTGATCGCGTAAGTACCGAAAGAGGGCGTTTAAGAACAGATCGCTCTCTTTCGTCGCTACCGGATCGACGCCTGTAATCGGTTTGAAGTTTACTGCCAACTTCAACCCCCGTCGTTCCGAACGCGACAAGGTGACCCACTCTTCCTGCGCGGTTTGGCCAAAAGCTATGACTCTCGATTCTTGAGGCGTATACAGCAAAACCGACTGTATCGCGTTTTGAGGGAAAATGCGAATATCTCTGCCGATGGGGTTTTTCTCACCGGCGGCAGTTAGAGAAAGATGCGTATTGGTCGTCCCGAAATCCAGACCGATTAACTCGCGCGCCAACTAATTTCTCCTTTCTTTCGTCTTATTGATTATAACAAAAAATCAGTCGTAGGCGCGTTTTCATTTGATGATTGGGGGGGAAAGGTATTCACGGGGTTCATTCGGGGTTTATCGCGCTTTTTTTTTCCAAGTATGTTCGATCTCCTTCCTATGGCATCTTTTCTTTGTTCTATCCCTCGGCGATCATCATCGGCTTCGGTTTGCTTATACAAAATCCACCGAGCGTCCTCTTCGGAGGAAAACGGTTTTTGGATTACTACTCTCCGGAAATTATCATCCTGTCTCTGTCAGTATACGGGCTGCTACTCTTTCCGATAGACCTCTTACAATCCGGGTTGGAAAAAAAAAGCGGCGGTATGACAAGAAACGCGCTTAACGGGTTTTGCTACGTTGCCCTACACCTTTTCATTAGTCTATGCGGGATTTTGGCGCTTTTTTTGTGCGGGGCGATGTTATTCAAAATCCAGCTACCGACCCGGATGGGTCTCTTTTTGATAGCCCTTGCCGCTTTACAGATGGTATTTTTTTCGTTCGGGGTATTTTTTAATCAACTGTCCAGGGAAACCTCGAATATTCTCGTATGGTCTTTTTCTTTTTTCATTGTAAATATCATCTTTGGTTTCGGCACACTCGCGTTTTCGAAGATCGGAATCTTTCAGCTCATCTTGCAACCTTTCGCATTGGATCTAGCCGAATGGCTTCCGATGACCTTCGCAATCCGTATCGCCCGGTACTTTTACAACAACAAAACGGTCTTGTGTGAGGGGGACGTGCTGAAAGCCTTCCTTTATGCGCTCGTTCTATTTACTTCCGCCGGGCTGATCGCATGGGCGCGCCAGAAAAGGCGGGCGAAATTATCCCGAGCAGAACCCAGAGACGGGCGCGTTACTTGATCGCGCCCTGCGTGATCCCTGATATAAACTGCCTGGAAAAGACGAAGAAGATGACCATAATCGGCACCACAGAGATGGTCAGCGCGGCTGCGATCATCGGCCACTGGTTCGAATACTCCCCATAGAACAACGATACCGCGAGCGGTACGGTTTCTTTTGCTTTCGAAGTGATAATGATAAAAGGGAAGAAAAAATCGTTCCAGATATTGACGAAGTTAACGAGGCCCACGACGACTAAAGCGGGTTTGATCAACGGCAACGCGATCTTGCGATAGACCGTCCACGGACTGGCGCCATCCATCCGCGCTGATTCTTCAATCTCAAGCGGAATGCCGTCCATAAAATTTTTCAGCAAGAAGGTTGCGAAAGAAGCGCCGGTGGCAATGTAGACAAGAATCAGACCGACTCTCGAATCGGTGAGCTTCATGCTGTTCAGCAGCAAAAAGATCGGAATGATTGCCAAACGCGCAGGAAGGGCTAAACCCAGGATGATGTAAATATAGATGAACCGCCGAAATCGGAAACGATACCGGGAGAGAACGTAAGCCAGCATTGAGGAGGTAAACAAGACACCAAAGATACCAGCGACGGACACGATGACGCTGTTCATAAACGCGGTGCCCAATCCGGCTCTTTCCCACGCTTTGAGATGGTTTTCCGGCGCGAAGCTCTCTGGGATCGAAAACGGTTTCATAAACAGTTCCCGTGTCGTTTTAAACCCGTTGAAGAACATCAAGAGGAAAGGCGTGACCACGATCACGAAATAAAGGGACAGCAGGATTAATAGAATGATTTTCGAGAAACGACTGATTCGCAGCATTATTCTACCCTCTTTCTTCGATCCATCATCAGCGCGTAGATCATGGACAACGGAATCACCATCAAGAAGATCAACACGACGATGGCCGCGCCCAGTCCATAGTCTTGTCCGGAGCTTCCCAAACCGCCGAAAGCGGTGCGATAGAACAGGGTCCCTAATACATCCGTAGAGCGGATCGGACCTGCCTGAACACCCACGAGGGAGTAAACTACATCGAAGATGTTGAAAGACCAGATGAAGATCAGAATTAAAAGGGTTTGAAAAGTAGAAAAGGTCATCGGAAAGATAATCTTCCAGATGACCCGCCAATTTTTGGCACCATCAATATAGGCGGCGTCGAAGATATCGTTCGGGATGCCAATAATGGCGGCAAGGAAAACCAGAATATAGAAGCCGATATTTCGCCAAACGTTGACGAGGACAACGGCGGTAAGAGCGGTCTCCGTCTGGCCGAGCCAGGGTTGTGCCAGTTGTTTCAAACCGATCGTCTTCAGCAGTTGATTGATCAACCCCCATTGAGGATTGAGCATCATCACCCAGATGAACCCCACCAAGACCATTGAAATCACGTTGGGGAGATAGACGATCGTCCGGAAGAACCGTTGTCCCCAGATGCGGGAAGACAGGATAACTGCGATGATGAAGGCGAGTCCGAGTTCAAACAGCGCGTTGAGCGCGAAGAAATAGAAGTTGTGGAGCAATGCGTTGGTGAACTCCTGGGACATCCGACCGAAGAGGATACTTTTAAAGTTGTCGAACCCGACGAAAAGCTTGCTGCCCGCACCAGACCACTTGAAAAAGCTCAAAAACAAGCTGTAACCGAAGGGATAGATCACAAAAAGGGTATACAAAGACAGCGCGGGTATCGTAAACAATAAGATGTATCTCGTTTTAACCGACAAGAAAACAGCCCCCTTTTATGAAAAAAGGTGCAGGGAGAAACCTCCCTGCACGGAGTCGCGATCTAACGTTATTTAATCTTTCCCAACTTTCTCATCAACGGTTCAAACCACTGAGAGAGGGCATCCTGGGCTTGTTGCGCCAGTTGCGCGGGAGTGATCTGACCCATGTACATCGCCTGCATACCGGGGGACAAGACGGCGTCATAGAGTGAAGGTTGCTGTACGACGAAAGGAGAACCGACCCAATACACGTATGGAGAAGCGTGGTTGGCTCCGGCTTCCATGACTTCTTTCAGAAGAGGGATATCCGGCATGACGGCCCCGCTGACGGCAGGAATGTTGGCGGTAATTCCGGTGAAAATCGTCCCGAATTCCGGCGTCGCCGTATATTTCAGGATCTTTATAGCATCGGTCGGGTTCTTCGCAATCGACGTCAGGCCGAAGGCGCCATCCATGTAAATGTAGGAATAGGGGTCAGAGCCTTCCCAATCCGGGGGCACCATGAAATATCCGACGTTGATATCCGGATTCAATTCTTTCCATGTCTGGTAACCCCAGGCTCCATAGAAGACCATCGCAGCTTGGCCGAAGGCGAATGCGGCGTTCATGTCATTGGTGTCGTTCCCCATATACCCGTCTTGGTAGTAAACCTTCAGGTCGTTCAGCAAGGTTTGCAGGTAAATCCAGTCTTGGTCCAGAAAGTCTACCTTTCCTTCGGAGAGCCGTTTGATCCAAGCCGGTCCGAGGATACTGACACCGCACATTGCATGCTGCATGGTCAGAGTCCAGGCTTCTTTCGCGGTACAGAAGAAAGGATCAATGCCTTTCGTTTTCAGGGTTTTGCAGATTTCGAGCATTTCATCCCATGTTTTCGGTTCGCTCAATTTGTTTTCTTTGAAGATATCCTCGTTGTAGAAAATACCGCAAACTTGAACGGCGAAAGGAACACCCCAAATTTGGGCATTCATCGTGACGTTCTTTTGAACGCTCTCGGAAAAATTGGAGAAGTCGATGGATTGATTCAATGGTTTGATCAAATTTCCCTCGACGAGCGCTTGGGTTCTTCCGCCGGGGAGTCTTCGAATATAGGCGATATCGGGACCGGTGCCGCCCTGTAAGGCCAAGAACAGTTTCGCGTCATACTCTGTCGGAATAAACGCGCGGAAATCGATGGTGATGTCTTCTCCTTTGGCTTTCAGGTTTTTTTGGACTTCTTGCCAAACTTGCGCATCCTGTGTGCGCCAGCTCCAAATTTCCACGGTTTTGGCTGAAGCGAAAGAGAAAAGCAGAACGAAACATAAGGCGACGAAAACGAACTTTTTCACAGAAATCCCTCCTTAAGTTGTTTTATGGATACATCCGACAATCGGATATCTCTTCAGCGAAAACTGAGGCCTCGACCTCCCAGGCATTTAAAAGGACATCGAGAGGCAATTTCCCCCATAGATAATCCCGGACGCGCGCATCGCCGGTAAGCGACTCCAAACGTTCCACGTCCGCATATCGTACCGGTTTAAGATGCTCCGGGCAAATCTCGGCGACCGCTTTCAAGAAACGAAGTATGACCGGAATGAAATCCGCTTCTTTTTGTTCCGGGAAAAACTCTAAACCGAAGCACACTTCATTCTTGTACTTAGAAGCGATCGGAACGAAAGCTCGTTTCCGGAATACGAATCCCTGAGTACCCGCTTCCTTCATATACTGGTATAAACGGTTCATATCGATCCACGGCGCGCCGTACATCTGGAAAGGTTTAGGGCTGCCTCGGCCTTCGGAGAGGTTCAACCCTTCGACGAAACAACCGCCGTTATAGCAAACGACGGATTCGAAGGTGGGCAGCGCGATGGATGGCACATTCCAAAGCAGGCCGGTATCCGGAAAATACGTTTCCCGGGTATAATTCTCCATCGGGATGACAGACAGCTCGACCTGTATGTGTTTTTCTTTCAGGAAGTATTTGGCCAATTCGCCGGGGGTTAAACCGTAGCGAATCGGCAGCCTGAGCCCGCCAACAAAAGAAGAAAGCTCCGCCGGGATGCGGTTTCCGCTGATCAGAAGCCCCCCAAGAGGATTCGGCCGATCCAAAACAACAAACGGGATATTCTGTTCAGCAGCCGCTTCCAAACAAAAAGCCAGGGTATAGATGAAGGTATAATACCGTAATCCAACGTCTTGAATGTCATAAACGAGAAGATCCAACCCTTCGAGATCCTTCGGTGTCGGTTTCGTTTTCTCACCATAAAGACTGACGACCGGTAGGTTGTATAACGGGTGAACGAAATCGGAAAACCCTTCTCCATCAGCGATACCGTAGATTCCATGTTCGGGGGCGAAGATCTTTCGGATCGTAAACCCATTTTTCAAGAAGAGATCCAGATTTTCCTCCAGGCGTCCGTTGACACCCGAATAGTTGGTGATGAAACCGATGGCCCGGTTTTTGAAGAGCGAAGAAAACCGCTCGATTCTGTCCAAACCCAATTGAACCGGCATAGGCTGCCTCCTTTTCGAGGGATAATACAAGTGTACTCGTTTCCGCTTCAGAAATAAAGCCACTTAACGTGAACGGAAGATGTAATGTTTGTGCTTTATACGTAAAATCTATAAGAATAAAACGAATATTAGCCGCTATAAAAGCGACGAATAGGTTGTGATACACCCCGGATTCAACTAAAGACCATTTAGGTTCTCATTATCTGTGTGATGCTTTACATGGCGTGACGTTTCATCGTCAATTGCAACGCGAATGAGATCTTACCGCTTGCGGGACGAGACGGCGCGGATCGCGCGGCATAAAGGTGGGATTCAAAATTGGTAGTCTTGACTATTTATTATTGATATAGGTTCATTCGATAGTATGATATAATATCGGTAGCATGATCTTTGATCTTAGAAAAAAGGCGTTGGAGGGTTCTATGGAAGAAAAAAACTGTCAAAGGCGCAGACGGATGCGCATGAAATATTTCCATCACCAACCAAACCTAACGCAAGAAGAGAAGGCGCCGGCGAATAAGGATACAGCCGAAAGAGACGGTTCCTACACGATCGCTTTATGCGGTAATCCGAACAGTGGAAAAACGACCGTTTTTAACGCGCTGACTTTTAGTCACCAGCACGTTGGCAACTGGCCCGGTGTGACGGTCGAAAAAAAAGAAGGGATCCTTCGCAATGGCGAACGGACTTACCGTGTGGTAGACCTTCCGGGAACCTATTCGCTCACGACGCATTCCATTGACGAGCGGGTGGCGCGGGACTATTTGATGAACGATAATCCGGACTTGGTGTTGATCATTATCGATCAGACCAATTTCGAACGGAATATGTACTTCGCCCTCGAAGTGTTGGAAATGAAGAAGAACGCCATCCTGGTTCTCAATATGAAGGATGAGGCCGATCGAATGGGAATGGCGATCAAATCCGGAGCTCTTTCGTCGTTTTTAGGCATCCCGGTGGTCAGCATATGCGGAAAATCACACGAATGCATCGCGGAATTGAAAGCGTTGATCCAGCAATCGATCTTGAATCCGGTTGTTCCCAAGGTCATCCGTTACGATGAAAAACTTGAGGATTTGATCGCCCATCTACAAAAACACGATCAAAATCCGGAAGAAGAACACGCCCGATGGCGCGCGATTAAGATCATCGAAGGGGAGATGGAGTTCCGGAAATCGCTGCGAGCCGATGTCCTAAGAGAGATCGACGATCGGCTTTTCTCTTTTGAAAGGGAAACGATACGCGACCCCGATATCGCCTTGGCTGAGGCGCGTTACGGGTTTATCCACGGGTTGGCGAAGGAGTTCCTGCAACGTCGAACGACCCTTCAAGACAGAGAACAAATCACGACGATCATCGACCGTTGGTTAACCCATCGCATCTGGGGGTTCCCGATCTTTCTGGCGATCATGTGGCTGATGTTCCAGTTCACCTTTACGGTTGGAGGTTTTTTTTCTTCCCTGCTTGATGAAGCCTTCGGTTGGCTTGGTGTCTCGGTTTCCGGTCTGATGGGAGAATCGCTCTTTAGCTCCTTCATCGTTGACGGACTTATCTCCGGAGTCGGCTCGGTCATCTCTTTTATGCCCGAGATCTTCTGCCTATTTCTCTTCATTTCTTTTTTGGGTGATATCGGGTATATGTCGCGCGCCGCTTTTATTATGGATAAACTGATGCATTTGTTCGGGCTTCACGGGAAGTCTTTCATCCCTATGATCTTAGGCTTCGGATGCACCATCCCGGCCGTTATGGCGACCCGGTCGCTCGAATCGCGAAAAGACCGCATTCTCACCATTCTCGTGACGCCTTTGATGTCATGCAGCGCACGTCTGCCCGTTTACGTGATCTTCGCGGGCGTTTTTTTCAAGAACGGCGCCGGCACGGTCATCTTTTCGATCTATCTTTTAGGGATCCTATTATCGATCCTCATGGCGCGCATTTTCAAAAAGCTGTTGTTTAAGGGCGAACAAGCGCTCTTCATCATGGAACTGCCCCCGTATCGGATGCCAACTGCGAAAGAAACATTTGGAGAAGCCTGGCGAAAGACGAGCGCCTTCCTGAAGAAAGCCGGTACCGTGATTTTCGCGGCTGTAACGATTATTTGGTTGCTATCGACCTTCCCGGAAGGCGTAGCCTACGCCTCTCCCGAATCCTGGATTGGCAGGATCGGGAGTTACATCGCGCCGGTTTTCTCGCCACTCGGGTTCGGATTCTGGCAAGCGGCCGTCGCTTTAGTATTTGGATTCTTTGCAAAAGAGATTATTGTCGGGGCGCTGGGGACCATGCTGGGAGGGGAAGCGCTTCTCGCGACCGCCCTTCCGCAATACTTCACGCCGTTGACCGCTTATAGTTTTCTGGTCTTTTGTCTGATCTATATCCCGTGTGTGGCGACTGTCGCGGCGATCCGTAAAGAGGCCGGGACCAAATGGATGTGGTTTTCCGTCGTTTATCTCTTTGTTCTCGCATACGTCGTCTCACTGGCTGTATTTCAAATCGGAAGGCTGTTCACGGGGTGACGCGTTTCGGATCCCTCGTCAGCAGCACAGCTTCCCGGATATTTTCAAGCCTTAGCAACGACATCATAAACCGCGCGATGCCCAGTCCGAAACCACCGTGCGGTGGACACCCGAATCGGAAAAAGTTCAGGTAGTCGGACAAGGGCTCTTCTTTCATGCCCTTTTCCGCCAGTTGACGTTTCAGGATTTCGTAATTGTGTTCTCGCTGCGCCCCGGTTGTAATTTCGACACCATTCCAGAGAAGGTCGTAACTGCAGGAGGTGCGCGGGTCGGCTTTATGGTGATAAAAAGGTCTGACAGAGAAAGGAAAGTGTGTGACGAAAACAAACGGGTGATGATGTTCTTCGGCAATCAGTTGGCCTAATCGCTTTTCTCCTTCCGAAGGCAAGTCGCCCCCGGCAGACACATTCAACCCCGACCGATTGACCTTTTCGATCGCCTCTTCCATGCGGATGCGCGGAAACGGTAGGGTCGGTACGGAGATTTCGAATCCGAAGAGTCGTTCGACGTTTGAGTCCCATCTTTCCTTCAATCGGCCGAGTACCTCGACGATCCATCGCTCTTCGAAGGCCATTACCTCTTCGACATCTTCGATGTACCCCAATTCGACATCAAGAGAGACGAATTCCGTCAGATGACGGTTGGTATATGATTTTTCGGCGCGGTAGGCAGGCGCGATTTCAAAAACACGATCGAATCCTGATGCGATCGCCATCTGTTTATAGAACTGAGGGGATTGGGCGAGGAAAGCTCTGGCGTCGAAATAATTTACCGTAAAAACTTCTGCCCCCGACTCAGACGCGGTACCCATGATCTTTGGGGAATGGATTTCACGCAATCCTTCCCGATAAAAGAAGTCTCGGGAAAACCTCTCAAAGTCGGAGAGCATGAGCATAATTGTCCGTTGACGTTCGTCGCGCAAATCCAGAAACCGCCAGTTTAAACGCAAATCCATTGCGGACTCCGTCCCGGGTCCCAGATCGATCGGTAACTGAGGTTCGCTGGCCGACAGCACTTCGAAAGCCAGAACAAGCATTTCCGGCTTCTTGGTTCGATCCGCATTCTTCTGTATCGTCCCTTCAACGGCGCAGACGCTTTGTAGAGGCAGTCCGGCGATGGTTTCGAGATTCTCCTGGCCAATATCGGAGACGGAAAACACGGCTTGGATTTCCTCGGAGTTATCCTGTATGATCCCAAAGACCAGTTTCTTTCCCAAGACCCGTTTCCGCTTTAAAAATCCCGCAATCAGAACCCGTTCCCCATTTTCGCTCGCCAAAACCGTTTGAATCTGTTTTCTCTCACTAAGATGAATACTCATTAAATCCTCTCCTTTTTATAAAAAAAAACCCGACGCTTCTTAGCGTCGGGTTTAGTTGCCTTTGCATCACAACACGCCCCGACGCGGGTTGCGATCATCATCTCCGTTCCATAAGTATCGGTGGTTCTTTACACACATCGTTTTAGTGGTTCGGGTGAGCAATTGTCATCCTCCAGGAGCGGTCCCTTACGGGCACTTTTATTTCATTAAACCTTCTCGGTTTTAGGGTGTTTCTAAAATATCTTCCGAACGTATCCGAACGTAACTGGTCGGCGTTTCCCACACCTCGATCTCGAACAGGGCGGCCTGGTCGCTGCGGACTTTTTCTGAGATACGATTCCAGATCCACTTCGCGATGTTTTCAGCCGTCGGTTGGGGAAGAATATCGTTAAGGAGTGAATGATCCAAGACCGATAAAACCTCCTCCTGCACGATCTTTTTTAAGAGGATGAAATCAATCACCATCCCCTCCGGATCGGGAACCCCTGCGACGGTCACCACCAAACGATAGGTATGGCCGTGGAGGGCTTCGCATTTTCCGTGGTATGCCGGTAAAAAATGGGCGCTATCAAATGAAAAGACCTTACTGACACGCATACAGGAACCCGATGGCAGTATTATAACTCCCTGATCTCTAATTTCTCTTCGACCAGGAAAGCTCTCACTTTTTCTAATACACCGTTCATTTGGGTCTCCGTTATCGTGCTCTCTGTCGAACGCAAGACTAAGGAGATGGTAACGCTGACAAATCCTTCGGGGATATTTTTCCCCTTATAGATATCGGTGATCTTTACGGATTCGACGTACTCTATCCGCTTCAGTTCGCTGATCACGTGCCCCATCTCTTTTCCGCGCGGCACCAGGACGGAAAAATCCTTCCGACTGGATGGATAATTCAGGTTCTGCACAGACTTCCACTCCCTGTTGCTTCCCTTTAGGAGGCTAAAGAGGAGATTGAGGTCGATCTCCCCCAGATAAACGTCCGATTTGATATCATAATGACTTAAGACGTTTTTTTTCACTAAACCTATTATACCAATTCTTTGACTATTGAAGGAAATTACGGCGGAATGTGTCGGATACAAATACGCGCCATAAAGATCCCCTTCCCTCGGGGAAGAAAAGGTCAATCCTTCTGAGGAGGCGGTCAGGTGATGGATGATCTCTTCCACATTCCCTTTAAAACCGTAAAAACCCGACCTTCGCTTATCGGTATAATCCTCGGGGTTTTCGGCTCCCATTTGGGCGAATCCGAAAACTTCCTTTTCTTTGAAAGCTTCTGAACGTTGAAAAACTTTTCCGATTTCAAAGACTTTCAAATCCGGGCACTGCCTGCTGAAGTTGAAGGCCAACGTTTTGATCAATCCGAAAGATAAGGTGGGCCGCAGCAAAGACAGATCTCGCGATAGCGGTTTCACCAAGGAAACAGCCCCGCTTCTCCACAGATGGTCTTCCGTAATACCAAAAGGCTCGAAGTCCGACGGATCCGCGAAAGACAGGGGTTTTATCTCATTAAACCCCAAAGCCAAGGCCAGCCGATGGATCTCATTTCTGAACGTTTGGTAGGCAGTCCGCCCCCGATCCGTCGCCCGAACCACCGGCAGTATCGTCGGAACCTGTTCGTATCCTTGTATTCTTCCGATTTCTTCGATCAGATCGATTTCACGTTCCAGATCCGGCCGGCCCGTCGGAATAGAACATCGGAATACTCCCGTTTCCCCGGTTTCACTAACGCTGATCCCCAAGTTTTCCAAATTATCGACGATCGCCTTCGAGGGGTACGTGGCGCCGAGTACTTTTTCCACTCGAGTTCTCCGTAAAAGAACGGTTCTGTTCTCGATCCGATGCGGGTATGTGTCGATGATTTCGGTTGTAACGCGCCCTTCGGCGTATTTCTGGATCAAATGCGCCAAGCGGTCTATCACGAAACGGTTGTTGTTCGGATCCACACCCCGCTCAAAACGGTAGGAGGCGTCGGTGTTCAGATTGTGCCATTTCCGGGTTTTGCGGATCAAAACCGGGTTGAAGGTGGCGACCTCTAACAGAACATCTCGCGTTCGTTCGGAGACACCTGATCTCTCCCCACCCATAATGCCTCCGAGGGCGAGCGGATTGACGCCGTCGGTGATCATGCACTCGAACCCCTGGGTCGTTATCGTTTGACCGTCCAGTAGAACGAATCGTTCGCCTTCTTTGGCTTTCCGAACCCGGATGCTAAAATCTTTCAATTGCGCGAGATCAAAGGCGTGGACGGGGTGTCCGGTTTCGAGCATCACGAAGTTGGTAACATCCACGATGAAACTGATCGGGCGAAGGCCGCCAGCAACCAGCGCGCGCTTCAACCATAATGGCGATTCGATAGGCCGGACATCTCTCACGATCAGTCCACAATACCGATAACAGTCCTCGGGATTCTCGATCGCGATACGGAATTGACGATCGTGTTCTTCCGGTGTCGTCTGATAGTCCGTCTCCGGCATCGTTATGGGCCGTTGGCCTTTCGTGATCGCCGTCAGTTCGCGCGCGATCCCCAGCAATCCCAACTCGTCCGGGCGATTGGAGGTAATGGACGCCTCGAAAACCGAATCCTCCAAAAACCCTTCCGGCCAGTTTTCGGTAATGCGATAAACATATTCGGATTTATTTTCTAACCCGAGCTCTTCCAAAGAGCAGAGCATGCCTTCGGAAACGACGCCTGCAAAATCCTGGGCCTCGATCCGCTTTCCATTGTAGAGGACCGTGCCCGGTGGCGCCAAAAGAACGCGATCCCCCGATTTGACGGTTTTATCGGCGGTCACCAGTTGCTTCGTCTTGTCCGGTAATTGGATCGAACAAACGATCAGCCGCGCAAGGGAAGGATGGGGACGGGTTTCGGCCACGATTCCTTGAACCGCTCCCTTCAGCCCCTCCCACGGGTAGAGAGTCTCCTCGATTTCTGTGCCACTCAAACTCAGAAGATCGTCGATCTCCTTATCCGATAAGTCTTTCACAGGGATATAGTCATTTAACCATTTTTTTGAGATGCGCATGGTCATCGCTCCTTTTCAGTGAATCCGTTTCCCGTTCATCGGGTCCTGTTTAGCCAAATCACGGGATCTCTAAAGATCCTGCCGGATGAAGTGGGCATATCCGCGGATGAAATCGCGAATATCCGTGAGTCGGTATTTCAACATGGCGATCCTTTCGATCCCCATGCCAAAGGCGAATCCGGTCCATTTTTCGCTGTCGTATCCGACGGAGCGGAAGACGTTCGGATCCACCATCCCGCACCCCAAGACCTCCAGCCACCGCGTTTCGCCGTACTTGTTTTCCCAAAGGACGTCGACTTCGAAACTCGGTTCGGTGAAGGGGAAAAAGCTGGGTCTCAGCCTAATCTTCTTCCTTTCGCCGAAGATCTTTTCGATAAAGTATTCCAACGTGCCTTTCAGATGGCTTACCGAGACGTCGGTGTCGACCAGCAACCCTTCGCATTGGTGGAACATCGGAAGGTGTGTGGCGTCGTAATCGCTTCGGTAGACCTTTCCGGGAGAGATAATCGCGATGGGCGGCGTCTTCTTCTCCATCGTACGCACCTGAACCGGGGAAGTCTGGGTGCGCAGCAACCACTGATCCGGCACAATATAGAAGCTGTCTTGGTCATCGCGCGCGGGATGCCAATCCGGAGTGTTCAACGTCTCGAAGTTATAATACACATTTTCGATCTCCGGGCCTTCCGCGATCTCGTATCCCAAGGACAGAAAGATATCCTCCATCTCCCGCTGCGTCTTCGTTATCAAATGCTCAAAACCCGCCATCCTTCGGGCGCCCGGCAAAGTCGGGTCTATTCGGATCGACTCTTCGAATACGCTCTCTTCTTCTTCGAGGAAGCGGCGATTTTTGCGATCCATTGCCTCTTGAAGAAGGGTTTTCACCTCATTGGCTTTCTCTCCGAGAAGGGGTCTTTCGTCGGGGGACAGCGCACCCAATTTTTTCAGGATGCCCTGGCTGATCGTCCCTTTTTTTCCAAAGAAGCGCACGCGCAACTCTTCCAGCATTTGAGAGTTTTCGGCGGCTTCGATCGCTTTTTCCGATAGTTCCTTAATTTGTTGCAATTCTTTCAAAAGATCCGATAATAGGCTCATCTCTCTCTCCTCTTTGACAAAGGCCGGTCTTTATAGAACCCCTTCTCAGAAGGGTTGGTTTTCTTAAAAAAACACGCTCGTTCATAAAAAAGAACGATTCTCTTGCGACGACCGGCAACCGAAGTATTCTTATAAAGCCGTCGGGCTCACGTAAAATGGCGGTGATTGGACAACAGAATCGGTACTTTGCTTTCGGCCATTAAAGCGGCGATCCGTTGGTTGGTTTTGGTAACGGATGGGAAAACCATCCCGCGTACCCCCGAATTCAGGACCCGCGCGAACAGCTCCGCATCCAAAATCGCCCCGTCCGTTGCGAAAACGGTATCCTTAATGGCGAAACCGCGTCGTTTGGCTTGAGACAAGGCAATCTCGAACGCGTCGAGCCGAAGCATTTGCCCCGCGCCGATTCCGGCCGTTTGCGAACCGGCCCAAAGAACGACCGAATCGGAACGTGTGAGCTTAGACACTTGAAAAGCGGTGATCAACTCTTTTTCCACTAAGGGGTCGAAAAGCTCCTCTTTCAGCTTTCGGAAACGATCCTGCCGAACCTCGGTATCCCGCTCCTGAACGACAAAGCAACCGTCAAGATACGTGTACTCCCATTCGGAAGGTTTCCAAAGATCATAGGCGTAGACGGACTGGATAACGGAATCCTGGAGGGGAGACGCTTCCGATTCGATCTCTCTGTTGTACGCGACGAGTTCGACGGGCAACCTTCGTATCAGCTCGACGATCGCTCGGTTCACCGTGTGATTGATCACTAACACCCCGCCGGAAACGGATTCATCCTTTAGGATCCGAATCAACGCGGCATAGTCGGATTCTCCGGGCGCCACGGCGACCCATAAAGGATTGCCGTGCCGAATGTAGACGCCGGCGGGTTCTTTTAATTCTCGAGCGAAACGGATACCCTTGTAGAGATCGATGATCCGCCGCGTTGTCATATTGCCTTTCTTTACGCCATGAAGATGCCGAAGCAGATGGTCTTCTCCCGATAGGGTAGCCACATAGGCTTCCTGGTGAGGATTCGCGCCATACTGCAACAACAAAGCCTTTTCCAACGAAAGGTGTTTTCGGCTTTCATCGGCGAACAGTAGGGAAAATGCGTTATAAGTTTGCGTGTCGAACTTCAGTATCTCCGAAAAAACCTTTAGGGATAGCTGCCTTCTCCCCTGTAAAGGGATATCGCCGCATTCGGCTAAAGAAGAGACCACCCAATCGAAATCGGATTCATCAACGATGGTGGCGATATTGCGGAAATCTTTAGCCACGTTTCTTAGAAGCGTGACGCAGGAAGGAACCGTCTCTTCTTCCGCCACGGGGGAAAAGGTCGAAGGAGAGCCTACTCTCCCCAGCTTCGGGAAATCGGCGAAAATCATGTCGAAAAGCGGTGTTGATTCCTGTAATTCAGTTTTCATTCGGAACAGGATATAGAAATAGGGATCCGTTGCGCAATCCGGTATGTTGCCCTTAATATCCGCCTTCGGTTCCCCTGAAGAAAATAGCGGTTGAATCGGGTAACCTTTTTCCGAAAGGCGCCGATAGGCCTCTCCATGTCCAACGACTTCGATTCCAAGCTCCAAGACGCGCTTTGCAAAAGATTCGACGCGCTCCGTATAGTCCGCAATCACCAGCAACCGGTTGATGCTCAAAGGCATCACCAGCTATTCAAATAGCGCGTTTGCTCTTCCGTTAACGTATCGATGGTTTTATGCATACTTTTCAGCTTCAGGAAGGCCAGTTCCTGGTCGATCTCCGCGGGGGTGTCGAAGAGTCTGGCTTCCAGCTTGTCTCTGTTTTTCCAGAGGTAAAGCATAGAAAAGTACTGTACGCCGAAAGAGCCGTCCATAATTTCGACCGGATGACCGTCCGCAGCGGCGATATTGACCAGTCGGCCGCTCCCAATAACAAAAACCGATTTGCCGTTCGGAAGTTGATACCCTTTGATATTTGGTTTGGCTTCCCAGGTGTTTCGGGCATAAGATTCAAGGTCTTTCACAGCGATTTCCACGTCGAAATGGCCGGCATTCGACAAGACAGCCCCTTCTTTCAAGAGGTCGAAATGGCGTTTGGAAACCACGTTGGTGTTACCGGTGACTGTGACGAAAAAGTCTCCGAGCGGCGCGGCCTGATCCATCGGCATCACGTCGAATCCATCCATCAACGCTTCGAGGGCTTTTATCGGGTCGATTTCAGTTATGATGACATGTGCGCCCAAACCACGCGCCTTTCCGGCGACACCCTTCCCGCACCACCCGTATCCGGCGACGACGACGACCTTGCCGCAGATTGCCAGATTGGTTGTTCTCATAATGCCGTCCCACACGGATTGCCCTGTACCGTAACGATTATCGAAGAGATACTTCATTTGCGCATTGTTTGCCGCAATCACGGGGACCTTCAGGAGGCCGTCTTTTTCGAGGGCTCGCAACCGGGCGACGCCCGTGGTGGTTTCTTCCGAGATCCCTTTCAGCCCATCCAGATAGTCTTTTCGTTCGGTATGAACGATGGTGCTCAGATCTCCGCCGTCATCCAAGATCAGGTTCGGTTTCAGCTCCAATACTTTATAGAGATTCTTTCGGAATGCCTCATTGTCCTCGGTGTGCTTGGCGTGAACCACCATCTTGTCGTGGTTGATCAAAGCCGCTACGATTTCATCCTGCGTCGATAAAGGATTGGAACCGGTTGCCCATACTTCTGCTCCGGTATCTCGAAAAAGTCGTGCCAGATTGGCGGTTTTCGCTTCCAGATGGCAGCAGACGACCATCTTGCAACCGGTGAAGGGTTTCTCATCCTTGTACTTCTTATGGATTTCGTTCAGAATGGGCATATATTGCCAAGCCCAATTCATTTTTTTGACTCCCAGATCGGTCAACGCATCCATTTCGCTATCTCCCCTTTCTGTGATTGTTGCGGATATTGTATCACATCCACTTAGAATCAGAATAACAAGTCAAAAGATATTCCTGTCCCGATGTCCCCTTTGCGTTTTCGGGCAAACAGTATTCTCCGGGGGGCTAAACGGACCGAAAAGCGATTCGTAGTGAACGCGAAAACGATGACCGGACACCGAATGTTGCCGCTATGCTTCGGCAGTTACTTGCGGAGAGCATGCGCGAATAAGAGAGCCCCGTCCCATTGGAAAAAGCGGAGACTCGCTTCATGTTCTGTCCAGGTGACATCCAACCAGCCGTGAGTATCACGGCTCCATAAGGAAGCGGGCGAATCGTAAGTGATCTTGTCCAAAGCGGCTCCCATTGTGCCAATGAGGGCGTAGGCCACACCGGCGTGCTCCAAAGCTTCCATGTGATGGTTATGGCCGCTTACGACGAGATCCACGCGATACTTTTCAAAGAGAGGCGTTAACTCACGAATCATATCGGGATGGTCATACCACGGTTCTCCCGTGAATAAAGATCCGGAAGCGTAGGAGTAGCAATGGGCAACGACTACTTTCCAATGGTCTTCAGGAATGGAAGCCAATTGCGTTTCCAACCACGCGATTTGATTTCGAGAAATGTCTTCGGTTCCCCAAAGGGCGCTCAGCAGGAGAAAGTGGACGGGTCCGACATCCACCCGCCGGTAAAGGTCTTCGAAACCGGTCAGGCCTTCCGGATGAAGATAATCCAAATAATGCCGGTACCCTTTGAACAACGCGTCGTGGTTTCCCGGCACCGCTATTAAAGGGATCTGAGAAAAAACCGGCGACAACGCGTCTATCGCGATTTGCCAGTCCGAATCAAGAAACCCCATCTCCGTAATATCTCCGACGAGGCAAAAGAGATCGATCTCGTCTTTTTGACTTATCCATTGGTCCATCATCCTTTGGGTTTTCTCGGCAAGTCTTTTGGAACTCCCATAGTGCGCGTCTCCCGAAAACACGGTTCGGAACGGGTTCGACCCTTCGACGGAGATATCCGGCAATGATCGAAACGATACGGCTGGTTGGCCATCGAGCTGATAGGTGTAGACGCGATCCGGCTGCAACTCAGAAAACCGGAAGCGATGCGCATGAGGACTGTCGGACACGATCTTCTTTGCCGGCTCCGCTTCTGAACTCAGAGCGGCGGTTATCGTTCGAGATGTCTTGTTCCAAGCGGCAAGTGTCAGGTCTGGCACAGAAGAGCCCGCGGAGGAAGAAACCAATAGTAGAGGCGGTTTATCGCCGCTTTTGATCATCGGCTGGGCAAAGAGGTATCCCCATATGCCCAAGGTTGCCGCTATGATGACGATACTGAGGAGACCGACCCCGATTTTCCAGATTTTATTGATTCTTTTAAAACGGTATAGAAACATACGCCCGATAACCCATAAAGCGGGTGCCCAAAGGCCAAGCGAAAGGACCATTCCGATCAGGAAACGATAATAGGAATCCCATCGCACCCACCCGAAACTTGCCGGAAGGGAAAAAAACCAGAGCCCGAAACCAAACGATACGATGGGATTCAGGATCAAAAATACTGTCCAAAAACGGTTCCACCTTGTATTCGACATGCATATACCCCCCTAAAAATACGCTGAGACCTGATGGTTTCAACAAGATACCGGTGATCATCGGTTTTTGATTTTGTGGATCGATAAAAACAGTTTTACGAGGCTTCCTTATGAAGCGGGAACGAACGAGAACGAAGTGATCACCACTTCGAGCGATTGCCCGTCGGATGGTGGAGTCCCGTTCTGAAGCCAGAGATTGATGCGTATTTGGGTTTGTCCCGCCGGCGGGAGATCCGCGCCTTCATAAGCCCATGTCGCGATTACTTCGCCAGATCCGGGTGACTGGCCTTGCCGGCTGGAAAACGTTATGGCATCAGCCCCCCAGACAAATTCGTGGATGGAATAGACCCCCTGCAGAAGCGTATCGAACCGATGCAGGTTTTCGGGAGTCTCCCAGGGTTGGACAACGTACTGGGAGTTCTGGTTCAGTTCTTCTCCCCACCGCGAGAACTCGATATCGATCTCCCGATAATGGTGTTCAGGCGCATCCGGATCCCACGTAAAGAGTCCTAAGACGGCGTTACGATCAATTTGTTCGATCGGACTCTCTAATACAAAACGATAGGTCCCGTATCCCAGAGGCTCTACGGTGTATACTTCCGCGCAATACCAGTCGTCGCCTTTTTTAACGATTTTTAGGTGTAGTCTCCCCTGCCCGTCCACCCAGACGGCCTCGGGATCATTGGAGAAATGATTCGGCCCGGGCCCCACGGGCGTGTCCGAATGTTTGATAATCCAATCATATCCTGAAAAGGACAGGTCGGCCGGGGGTCGTCTTTCCGTTTCGACGCGCGCGACAGCTTGGTCATACAACGCTTGTGGCAGATTGGTTTCCCCATTCATCACGGGAGGGTCATAGGCAACGGGTATCAGAAATGCCGCAATCTTTGTCGCCTGCTCGTCGTTTCCTCCGGTTGTGATATCAGTCACCCAGGTTCGATTCGCCTGTATCGCGGTTGCCGGATTCTCCCAGCTCGGTTTGTTATACCATCCCCAAACGAAGATATAAACAGCTACCTTATATTGAGCGGGGACGACGCCGGCCACTCTCCCCACGAGGTCATCGAAGCTGCCAAAAGCTGGAATGAAGGTAAACGCGATAAACGGGACGATACTATTTCCCTGCCCCGGCCCGCACGATACCAGAAGTAAAATAGCCACCAACAGACCGCATACCCATGATCGTCGGCACTTCATCGTCTTGCCTCCTGTTGTTATTCCGATGTTTTGGTTATATATACCGATTCGATCCTTTCTTTTTATCGATTTCTTCTCCTTTGCCTCATTCTCGTTTCAAAGCCCGCCCCACCCTTCGAGTCTCGCCATCAGCCACCATAACGCTTTTCCTTTGACCGAACAGCTTAGCTGATTGACATGGGTGCCGTTATACTCGGGACCATCGTAAGAAGCGTGCTGGATCGGATAGGTGTTCGCCCCATAAGAAGTCGTTGCCTGAACACCGTTGTACCAGCAATCGAGGTCTCCGAAATCGTAAAGGATTTTGTTATTCGCCTGGCAAAACGCGCGAATCTGTTCGTTTCGCTGGTGGCGGTTCCAACCCTCGGCGCCTGCAGCCTGCGCGTTTCCCGTCATATAAATAAACTTCACCTGCGGAAATTGGGCTTCAAGCGTGGAAATCGCCGAAAGATACGCATTCACCTCTTCTTCCGACCAGTAGTCCAACTCCGTACACCAGGACCACATCGTGTATTTTATCGATGGATTGGCCGTGAGAATGCTTCGCGTCGTAGCAAGCCCTCCTGGCGTCGCCCAGTAATCCTCCGGGGGAATATAGTCGCCTACTTCGGGGGTCTGTCCGTTCCATACACGCAGGGCGTTCGTGAGCGCGGGCAAGGCGCACCACGACTCGGAATAGGCGTAGGTTGCATTTTGGTTTTCCAATAGCTGTGCACCCTCGTTAAGTTGGGAACCATGAGATCTTCTTGCGTAGTGCAGAACGGAATTCGTTTTTACCGTATTGATCCAGTTTTGTGGAATTAACGCAATATTCGCGTTCAGATGGTTAACGATAATGGCATCCCCGACGGGAGTCGTACCGGCGCGTTCGTAGCATCCTTTATCAACTCCCGCACCTGCTGGGCGAACAGCATCGTCGAGATCATCAGAGGGCGCTCCTATGGCTGTACCTGTGTCTACGGCGGGGCTCGTTCCCTGAAGATGATAGTCAAAAGTATCCGAACCCCAGGCGGGATTCATAAATAACGGATCGCCTGTGGTGTTACCTGCGCCCGCTTCACCGGAAGCGATTTGCGCGGAAGTGTAAGTCCTTCCGTTCGCCTCGAGCTGAACCGCATCGTTCGGGCGATAAAAATGATTGTGATCGACCGTGAGGTCTACCCCGTCGCGCACGTAAACCGCTCCGTAAGCGTTCGCGAAGATGCAGTTTTTAAGAATAAGTTGTATGGCGACATCGGAATCGTATTGGATGTGGGCGGAATAACTCTGTCTGCCGGGCGTATCGGCAATCGTGACATTTGTCAGCTCAAAAAGCGCATTCGGCGCGCCCCAGTAGCTGATCACCAAAGGACACCATGGCGATCCAACGTTTCCGTCGCCGGTCCCGCAGATGAGGGTATTTTCCACCTTCGATCCTCCGCCCCACAGTTTGACGCCATCGCCGTAATTGTTCGTTACGAGGCAATGATGGATGACGGTATTTCCCGATTTGGCGTCCAAGCCATCTCCGCGATTATGCCGCGCCGTCGTGTAAGCGATCTCTATCGGACCGTTGGAAGGTTCGATTCCGAACCCGTCCGGTCGATCGTAAGGATTGTCAGGATTGTCGTCGATACCCTGGTAATAATGTCCGCCATAAGATAGATCGCACCGATGAATCAGGATATTCTGCCAACCGCCGTTGTCCGCTTCCGGACCGCCAATGGCTCCAAACCCGCAATATACGATCACGCAGTCGAGAACTTGCAGATCGTTAACGTCACGAAAATTGAGCCCAAACTCGTCGATATGGTGGATATACAAGTCTTCCAGAACAATATGGTGGATCGGGTGATCGACCCCGTTAATGGCATCGCGGAAAAACCCGCCATCATCTGAAGTGAATTCCAGATTCTCTATCTTGATATACGATACGTCCGAAAGGATGATCGCGGCATACAGGTTATTCGTTCCCTTAATGACCGGCGTGTGGCCGGGTTCTCCCTTCAGCGTAATCCACGCGCCGTCCGCTCCGGTCGGCGGAATCATAATTTCGTCAAACTCGGAAATCACGTACTCCCCATCCAGAAAGATCAGCGAATCCCCGGGAGTGAGCTTCGAAACGGACAAATAAGGCGTACGCCAAGGGGCTTGCAAACTGCCGGCAGCCGTATCGTCGCCGTCGGGAGAAATATAGAAAACCGTCGCCGGATTCGCTTCGGAAATCGCGATCCAGAAGGAAATTGTGGAATCCCTGTCAGAAACGAGCGGATTCGGATGCCCTCCCATCCTCGAATGCGAAAGCGCGCTCGATGCTGTAATTTCAATCGGATAATCGCCTTCCTCCAGCCCGCTTAAGTCCAGAGTATACTTTCCCGCTAAAGGGCCGATCAAAGAACCCAGGAATTGGACGGTGTAGAGAACGTTTTGGCGCGCCGCGAGCGAAAACTCCCATTCTTGCGTATCCGGAAGAAGCGGAAACGGATGGTCTTCCTGCGTGTATTGAAAGGGATTGGCGACTCCCGCAACGGTCATGATTGCGTTGAATACTGCCTGATCGGTTAAATCCGGAATATCCGGAGGTTCCGGAAGAACAGAAGCGCCGCAAGAAAGCAGAAATAAACTCACAAAAAGCAAATATAAAGAAAACGCCACTTTATTCGGGATCCCCATATTTGTGCCCTCCTTCAGAATACGATTCACCTTGACAGGATTGTGTCAGCCGTTTTATCAGCTTCGATCGTCTTATCGTGACGGTTTTCGTATTAAGAATACCCGATTATACCCTAAAAATTAACGCTGGTTCATCGCGCCGTCCAGTCGGTTTCTGAGTAACCCGAATGAGGTAGTAGGTTATCGCGCAGTAGGCGCAAGGGCTGCGGGATCCTTCAAGTAATTGCCATTCTTGCCACCGGACGTTCTTGTTTGGAGTATCGAACTTTAGTTCGGTATCGTCTTTCGATTTTTTATGCAAACTGCGAAAATAACCGCTTCTTCGGAGTCCCTCTCTACAAATAGCCCCCGTCGCCATTTTAAAAGCTTATAACTGACAATCGCATAAGACGAATCAACCCACTTGACAAAAACGAAAAAATAAAGTACACTGTACTTATAAGTACAATGTACGTTATACAAACGGGAGCGTGAAGAATGCAAACCCCGAAAGAGGAGATAAAACAGAGGATTCTGGAGGCCGCGAGAAAAGAATTCTTAAAAAACGGTTTTGAGAAAGCTTCTATTCGAGTTATAACGACGAATGCGAAAACTTCGAAAAGCAACCTCTACAATTATTTCGAGGACAAAGACGCGCTCTTTTACGCAGTCGTCGAACTGACGATTACGGAAATGAACGAAGGGTTTCGAGAAATTCGTATAAGAAATAAACACGCAAATACCTATGTTCTTGACGCCCAAAAGGGAGTCATCTATGGTTTTGTGAAGTTTGCTTACAACCATATCGAAGATATGAAGCTTCTATTCTATGGCTCGTCGGGATCTTCTTTGTCTGGGTTTAAAAATCATCTCATCGATAAAATCGCGGAGGCTTTGGGTGAGTGGGTGAAACAAATCGCATCCGGCAAACACTTTTCGAAGCTTTTTTTACGATCCGTCGCCGGGTTTTATATCAGCGGGATGGAGCAATTGATGCTGGAAGGGGAAACGGAAGAGCAAGCGGCCGATCACTATAGCGAATTCTTAACGTTTATTTATGGCGGTTGGAAAAGCGCCTTAGAGAATAATCCTTAGGAGGTACGAAATGGAATCGAAAACGATAACGCAAAAACCCGAATACGGGAACTGGGTTTCATTGGAATTGATCCGGAAAGTTTTTTTCATTTTTCTATTATTCACTGTTGTCGATGCAGCATTATGGGCATGGCTACCGGGTTGGTTACCGTTAAAAATAACCGTCACGCTGTTAGTCCTATTTACTTTAACAGCGACGATTTATTTCTGCTTTGCGAGGTATCTTTTTTCTCCTGAAGGCAAGGATGTACAAAACCAGATAACCGACCTCCTCTTATCCCGAATAAGCTGGAATGGAGACGGAAAAGCGTTGGATATCGGATGCGGAAGCGGGGCTTTGACGATTAAAATCGCGAAAAAATACGGTAATGCGCATATCACGGGGGTCGATTACTGGGATGGGTCATGGGGTTACTCGAAAAAGCGCTGCGAGGAAAACAGCCGTATCGAAGGAGTCTCCTCAAGAACGGATTTTATAAAGGCGGATGCTTCTAAACTCCCGTTCGCTGATCACTCGTTCGACGCGGTGGTTAGCAACCTCACTTTCCATGAAGTAAAGAGTAGCCGCGATAAGTACGTCCTTATCGACGAAGCCTTGAGAGTGTTAAAAAACGGTGGATGTTTCGTGTTCCAGGACCTATTTCTATTTCGCGCCTGTTATCCGCATTTAAATGAGCATATCGAACTACTAAGGAAATCGGGTATCGGTAATATTACCTTCCTCGATACAAGTAAATCGTCATTTATTCCTCGCGCGCTCAAACTTCCCTTTATGGCAGGGACTATCGGGATACTCTACGGAACAAAATAAGGAATACCGATCCTTATGTCCTTGATTTGCGGGTATCGGGTGTTCCGGCTTCGCGAAGTCGCAGCTAACCCTTTCCAATTACCGTACGATCTCTGATTTTCACAAAAAACGAAAAAGGAAAAAGGGGATCGCGCACTCCTTTTAAGGACTGCGCGATCTCATGCAATAAAAAGTGTTATTTCTGTTTAGAGACCTTAATCGGTCTTTCGTTTCACGACTCGGCGAACGGATTGCCTCTGTTCTGTCACTTTGTCACGTCTTCGTAGACGCTTACTGGAATAACGTGCTCCAAAAGCTCATCATTGAGCTGAGCAAGAGGCGATGGATACTTTGGGGCCGCCAGTTGATCCGGGGGATACAATTTGGGTGCCGGGTACCAACTGAAATCGGAAACGAGCGCATAACGCTGCCGGATGCTATCTTTGGAAATGTTAATCACCAACAGGTCTGTGGCCAGGGTGACTGGTCCCTGGTACCAAAGGCGGATATCTCTCATGGCATTCTCCACGGTGTCGTCGTTAACCTGAAAGTGCGTCGCGATGCCCAGCCGGGGATTCGTTTGACTCATGATATATCCAAAAGCTTTTTGAGTCGTATGAGAGGAGTCCTCCACGGCGGTGGTATAAGCGATCGCTTGTTGCCAGCCCAGGTCTCCCGGCTTAAACCCGGTGTTTTTTTCCGCCCATACCTCCGGAGGCACCACCATCTCGTGGATCAAAACATCCACTCCTTTAGCCTGTTCAACCATATAGTAGTTTGGTTTCGTGTCGCCGGAAAACACCATGGACAGGCCGTTCCATTCCAGCTTGTAGCTGATGGATCCATCCCGGTCGTGTATGGCCGGAAAATGGGTGATTTTTACGCCGTTTTCATTGTAGGCAATACCGCCCACTTCCATATACGGCAGCTCCTTTACCTCGATGTCATATCCGCTCATACCGTTCCTGAGACCCGTTGGGGTAAAACTAAAACTTTCCACGTGCCATTTCGTCAGTTGTTTCAAAGCCTCTGCGAAGGCGAGAGTTCCGTCATCCGGGGTATCACCGCTAGGTCCGAAAAGCCTGAGGGGCGTTTTCCGGTCTAAGGAAGGTCCGAAACAATACAAGGTGGTCAGATCGCTCATGTGGTCGGCATGCAGATGTGTCAGGAACACCTTATCCATGCGCGAGTAAGGAATTCCCATCGCCACGTAGTTGGTCGACACGCCTGATCCCATATCGAAGATAAAGCTGTCGCCGTTGCCCGTTTCCACGAAAACGCTGTTGCTGGCTTGCCCTTTCCGAGGAATAACCGATGTCCCCATAAACGTAATCCGCATCTCATTCTTGTCTAATGGTTCTCCGGGAATAAAAGCGGTAGACTCTTCGGGGCCACCCGGTTGATCCATTTGAAGAGCGAAGCCGGTAATGAACGGGATAAAGACAATCACCCCTACCATTAGTGTAAGTAACACTTTCCGGAAATCTTTAGCCAACAATTGCCTTTCCATACGGTTACCTCCCTTTTTTAAACTCGGTTTTTTCACGAAAACTTTTGTTATGAGCGCGAAAAGGTGGGAATCACGAGAAATTTTGGAAGAAATGGGGTTATTTGAGGCTCAAACTGGCGAACGGAACCTTTTTGAAGAAAAAACCAACAAGTATATTATACAAGATTAATAAGGTTGAAATCAATCCTTTTTTCTCGCTTATCGGACGACTTGACACAACCGGGTATTCCCTATTCGATGATGGGTGGCGATTCTGATGACGCGTTATTAGTCCAGAAGAATAGAACGCCTATACCCGACCTCAAGAATAACAACAATAAAAAACGAGTTGTCGCTATTACGAAGAATATCTATCGTCCCTAACAGGGGGCATGCCCGACTAAAGGTCGGGCACTCCAAAAGCGGTTACAAATAAACCTTTTTGATCCCCATACAGAAAGAAATTCGGCCACCGAAGGATAGGGCTTCATCAAAAGCACAACAAAACGGTCGCACCGGGCGATTCTTTTTAAAGGTTTTTCGATATAGTTGCCCGAAAAAATCGAGGTAAGACCCATACAATCCCGAAAATACGGTTCGCGAGTATCGCTGCCTGTACTGCGACGGACTATTCTCTATCCAAGAAAATCGATAGTGCAAACGATCTAACCGGCGGCAGAGAAAGCGGGACACGATTTTGTAGAAGAAGTCTCCGCTTATGGTACGATAAAACCAGTTAGTAAAGGTCTGTCTT
>ENA-UOWO01000095-UOWO01000095.1-activated-sludge-metagenome-genome-assembly--contig:-NODE-95-length-121713-cov-11.449950_pt1 | contig 121713 bp, 82 predicted proteins | sample MGYA00238148_ERZ761564 | MGnify/ENA primary metagenome ERZ761564 (study PRJEB28885, sample SAMN05720194) | activated sludge metagenome | isolation source: Anaerobic digester | place: USA... | reverse complement strand
TCGCTCGCTTGGGACAGTCCCTGTTTCCTCAGCGATAGGCGGTTTGCGATTGTGAAATAGACCGGAAACGGAGCCTTCCCTGTTTTCTTAGCGGCCGGTCTTTCCGCATCGGCGCACGATTATCGTGCGTCAACGTTGGCGCAGATTGATTCTGCGCTGTTTGGTACTCGAGCTGTGGCCGATCATGACGGCCACGGAGAGGGCGATAGCATGATGACCCACTGGGCTCCTTCTTGATCAAACCAGATCCGCCGGAAGACAAGGTGACGATCACGGCCATGATGAGCATCAGGACAATGGCCAGACCGATGCCGCACATCACCCGTAGCATCTGCGTCCCTCCAGCCTACCGCCTGCCGCCTATTCCGCCAATTTCTGGAAGTACCGGTGGGTGTCGTATTGCGTCCTTCGGCTCCCATCGCCGCGTCCCACGTAGCGGTTGGACTGCGTCTCGTCCAACTCGCGGGCCTTGCAGTTGTCGGCCAACTGGATCGCCATCATGTCGGCGACTTGCGTCTTGAGCGCCTCATCGTAAATCGGGAAGGCAACCTCGACGCGGCGGTCGAGGTTGCGTTCCATGAGGTCGGCGGAACTCATGAAGACGCGTTGCTCGGGGCCGCGTCCGAAAATATAGACGCGCTGATGCTCGAGATACCGATCGAGGATAGAGATCGCGCGGATGTTCTTGTGGGGCAGCACGGAATACGTGGTGCGCACGACGAGGTCCATCTGGACGCCGGCGTCGGCCGCCTCGAGCAGCTTGGCAATGATTCTCGAGTCGGTAAGGTGGTTCACCTTGAAGAAGACATACCCGTCAGGGCCTTTGGCGAGTTCTTCATTGAGTTGTTTAAGGATCACCTTGCGCGAGTTGAACGGCGACACCAAGAGATGGCGGAAGCTCGGTTTGGTCACCGTACGCATCCGCGCCGCTTCCTCGAGATACTCGAAGACGCGCGCCACTTCCCGCGTGAGCCGCACATCAGCGGTGATCAGGAAACTGTCCACATACAGCCGGCCCGTGACCTCGTTGAAGTTGCCGGTGGATAGGCCCGCTACGTGGCTGCCGCGCCGCTCGATCAGGAGCAGCTTCGAGTGCACTTTCATGGGCGGAACACCGAAGGCAACGGTGGCGCCGGCATCGGTCAGACGCTCGGCGATCTGGATGTTGCGCTCCTCATCGAAACGCGCCTGGAGCTCGATGGACACGAAGATCTTCTTGCCGTTCCGGGCGGCGTTCACCAGGGCATTGACGACCTGCGAGTGATCCGCGGAGCGGTACAAAGTCGTCTTTATCTCCTTCACGTCCGGATCGATGGCGGCCTCGCGCAGGAGCCGGATGATGTGGTCGTAGGACTGGTACGGAAATGACAGTAGGAGGTCCCGCTCGCGAGCCACATCGAGGATCGGCGTCCGCTGCCGATCGAGCACGGGATGGGATGCCGTCTCCATGCGCTCGAAGGCCAAGTCGGTGCGGTGGTTGGGAAACCGCATGAGGTCCTTCATATTGTGGTACCGGCCGCCGCCAATGACGGTGTCGTCCTCGCGAATGTCGAGTCGATCGAGGAGGAGTCGGCGCAAGCCTCGCGGTATTGCCGCGTCGTACACGAGGCGCACCGGGCGTCCGCCTTTGCGCTGCTTGAGCACACGCTGCATCTTGCGCAAGTGACCTTCCGAGAAATCGTTGTCAATATCAAGCTCGGCATCCCTCGAGATCTTGAACTCGTAGGCGTCGATGTGCGTGTAGCTGAATATGTAGAAGATCTCATTCAGCGAGTACCGAATGACATCGTCGATATACATGATATCGCCGTTGGGCAACTGCACGAATCGGGGAAGCTCCGGAGAAATCTCGAGAATGGCGTATTGCGTCCGCCGGCCAGCCATCCGGATACCGAAATAGAGCGCGCCATCCGTCAGTTGCGGAAAGGGCCGTCCCGGGTGAATGATGATCGGCACGAGACTCGGCAAGACCTTCTGTTGAAAGTACTCCCGGAGCCACGCAGCCAGCTCCGGCCCGCGCAGGTCAATCTCATTCTCGGTGAGTATTCGAACGCCTTCGGCGGCCAGGCCAGCACAGATATTCCCATACGCCGCCCGGAAACGCTCGTCCAATTCGCGCGACTTGTGCATCACCTCGTCGAGCACGGCACCGAGGCTCTTCTTGCCGACCTCGATGCGCCGATGGATTCCGGCCACGCGAACCTTGAAGAACTCATCCATATTGGACGAGAAGATACCGAGGAACTTGAGACGTTCCATCAACGGATTGCGGTGGTCCTCCGCTTCCTGCAAGACGCGCTCATTGAACGACAGCGTCGAGACTTCGCGCACCTGGTGTAGGTTTTTCATGAGGAGAAATATACCAAAAGCGCGATTTCAATGCATAGGATACCGAGCCCGTCGTCGGCCGTCAGCGGCACACCGGCCGAAGCAGGCGATCGCGAAAGGCCGGTTCACGCAGCAACACGGCCTGAAGAAACGAGAAACTGTAGGTGAGGTGGCCTTCATAGCCGCAGGTGTTACCGTTCCAGTCGTAGAACTCGGCGCCCTCGGGATACCGGTCCACAATGCCGTTCTGGTAGGCCCCGCCATTGGGAAACACCCCGCGCCGCTGGCGCTCGAGCATCGCGCCGAGAATCGTGTCGCCTTTCGCGCGTTCGTCCACCATGTAGAGCGCCGTCATGAAATGGACGGCGTCGCTAACGCAACAGCCGCCATTGAGGTACTTGCCGAACGTATCCGTACCGTCTTCGCGGTCGGGCGCCCCACAGATCGACGAGGCGGGATTGCCCGGCCTCGGCAGTAGGTAGTCGCCCTTCCGAACCGGCACGAGGGTGAGCGGAACGCCAAGGTCGAAGCGCGTGAATCCAATCGCCTCAATCCTTTCCCAGAGCCGCAGCAGCATCGCGCGCCCGTCGGCCGGCGCCACCAATCCGTATTCGATGGCCAGCGCGTTGATCATGGGCGAGGCAAGGTTGTGCAATTCTCCATCCTCGCTCTTCCACCAGGCCAGCCAACCGGTCGACCCATCGTAGAGAGTCTTGAAGAAGACCGTCTCAAGTCGATCCGCCAGGCCCGTGTAACGCGCCTGCGACTCGGCGTGGCCAAGCTTCGCTTCGAGATCTGCCAAACACCGCCACGCACGGTAGGCAAGGATATTGCTGTACGCGTCCTTGTGGCCGGCGTTGATGGTGTCGTACGCCGAGGCACTTCGCGCCGGATCGATGAGGGTTCCGTAGTTGCCGCTGTGCGTACACTCGATGAGGCCGTCGCCATCCGTGTCGCGGCCGGCCAGGTAGTCGGCGATGAACTCGAGCCGCTCGATCCGTTGCCCGAGCCACGCCGTGTCGCCGGTCGACTCGACGTAATCCCAGGCGGCGATGAGCGGACTGGCATTGGCGTCCAGCATGTCGCCGTAGTCCCAATACGCCACGACCTCGCCCGTCGGCCGTGTCTTATCGAGGATCCAGTAGTCCACGGTCCGGCGTACATGGGCGGCCAACGAGATGCCGGAGGTCGCCTCCGGCGTGAAGAAGGCCTGGTCGGCATAGAGGTGGATAAGGCAACTCACGGGATCGCTGATGACATTGTTCGAGAGGATACCGGGGGGCGCGCTGTGGGCGTGTCCCGGATCGCCCCATTGCGCGCTAGGCTGGAAGATATTGAACCAGCCACGCCGGACGTCGCGCCATCGAGCGTCGTCGTGGAATGCCGCTGGCTTCGGCAAGAATGCCGGCTCGAACTCGAGCGAACAGACCGGAGAGAACTCGATGATGAAATCCACGGTATGGTTGGCACGGCTACCCACCAGCTCGCCGGTCACTTCGCCCTCTCCGACGACGCTCAGCAGCACCTGGCCGAAATCCGGAGCACTTAGAATCGCCGGCAACTCGATACGGCCATCCGCATGCCACGTAGCCGGAAAGGCCGTTGTGGCGGCAACTCGCGCGTCGAAGGGGAACACGAGCCGGATCCGGTCGCACCCTTGCCCGTCGAAGGTCATCGTAGCGGTGGCGTCGTCGCGTGCCATCCGCCATTCGAGCCACACACCTTCACGGCCGCGGACTCGGTAGCGGAACCCACTCGCGTCGGCAGAGGCGTCCTCGCACAAGAGATCGCGAATCCACTCGCCGCCGGCACTCATCGCGACGGTCATCGGCGCACGCAACAGGTTGTGCCGCGCGCGATCGCCCCCTTCCGTATCCCAGCTCAGGAACGTGACGGCAGCGGTTTCCGGACTCGCTTCAACCCGAAGAATGGGTTCTCCGCGTGCACCAAGACTCGACAGCGACGCCCCAAGGAAACCCAGCATCGCGCATCCAACCACACGGGCGTCTCGGCCAAGAAGGATGTGCACGTCTCTTGCTCCTTGGTGTCATCGACGACGGTGATCGCCGTTGTCCGGCTACGGCGCGGATATCGTGAAGGCCGGCCCCATGGCACGCGTGTTCTTGTCCGTGTAGGACTGAAGCCGCAGCCGGTAGCTCAACGCGGGCGTCAAGCCCTCGGGAACTGTCCATTCCCAGGAACCGTCGTTGTCGGTCTTGCGAATCAGCCAATCCACGAATGCCCCGCCCTTGTGGAGGCCGATTCGCACGTTCGGCCCCACAGCCTCCGGGTTGCGGCACGCCCACGTCAGGGTATAGGGCTGACCGGCCACGAAGACGTCGCGGTACGCCGGCGACGTCCAAAGGAGGACCGGCAATTCCAGGGTGAAGGGCGCGTCGCTGAGGTCCTTGATCACCGCGTCGGTGTACGACTGGACGCGGATACGGTATCCGACGCCGGGCGTGAGGTCGGCCGGAATCAGCCACGTGTAGCTGCCGTCGTTGGCGGTCTTCCGGTTGATCCAGTCCACGAAACCGGCATTGTAGTGCAGGCCGAGACGCACCTCGGAGCCAACCCCGGCCCCGCTGCCGGACCAGCGGATTGTCTGAACACCACCCATAGTCCACGTCTCGCCACCGTTCGGCGTCTTCAGTAGCAGTTCACCTTCACCCTCACCTTCACCCTCACCCTCACCCTCACCTTCACCCTCGCCCGCGGACAGCCAGGTTCCCGTAAACGTGACGGTTGCCGCTGCACTGAGGCTCTGCGTGTCGGACGGCGGAGACGTGTAACCGGCCACCGCCTCAGGACTCCACGTGTAGGAGCCGGTTGGCGCGCCCACGAATGCCTGGTCGCCCGTGAACACGGATCCGTTACCCTCGAAGCCTGAAGGTCCCGCCAGTGTCCATGACGCCTCGTCCGGCGTGACGTCAACGAGAATCTGTCCGGACGGCGGGGCGATGACGATCTGCATGCCCGGGCCCCAACCAGAGACGATCGCGGTGTCGCTCGAACACCGTGCCCGCGTCTTCACCGTATACGTGTTGGCCGTGGCATAGCCACGCGCCTGCGCTCCGCTCCCCCACGAGGATTGCGTGCCATTGCCCCAATCGAACTGATACTGGACGGCATGGCCATGGGAGCACGCGGCGCCGCCGGGCGTGAACGTCAGACTCTCGCCGGTCATACCGGTGACCGGGCCGGACGGGGCGGCCGGAACGCTCACCGTGTGAGGAACCGCAATGGCTACCTGCTTGCCTCCGGACCAATTCGAGACGATCGCGGTGTCGCTCGCGCAGCGCGCCCGCGCCGTGACCCAATAGGTACCTGCAGCACCGTACTGGTGCGATTGCACCGCGCCGCCCCAGGAAGACCCAACGCCATCGCCCCAGTCGAACTGATACTCGACGGCATGACCTCGTGAACACGAGCTACCGCTGGTCCCGAGCGAGACATCTTCGCCGATGTCGGCGGTCAGCGTCCCCGCACCGCCCGGGGCCACCGGCGTACTCACCGTGTGCGGAATCTCGACGATGACGGATTTACCGGCGGTCCAGGCCGTCACGATCGACGTCGTCGTCGCGCACCGCGCCCGCGCCTTCACCCCGTAAGTGCCCGCTGCACCGTAGCTGTGGGACTGGGTCGCCGCGCCCCAACTCGACTGAACGCCGTCGCCCCAGTCGAACTGGAACTCAATAGCATGGCCGTACGAACACGTACTGCCTCCGGCGCTGAACGTCAGCACCTCGCCCGTCAAAGCGTTCGAAGGGCCGGCCGGCGTCGTCGGTGTCGTCACTGTGTGCGGGAGAAGCTCCGTCTCGAACTCCCACACAGGTCCCGTCGTCACACCCCCCTTGTGATCATCCGCCACGACCTTCCAGTAGTAGTGCGAGCCGTAGTCCAGGGAACCCGGATCGGCATAGGAGCCCGTAGCGTCGCTCTTGATGGCCACATCAGGCGTCGAATCGCCTTTCTCCAAATACACCGTGTAGTACACCGTGTCGCCATCGGAGTCCGAACACGTCCAGTCCAGATCGACGAATCGAGACACTCCGGTCGCCCCATCGCTCGGCACCTCGCCCGCCGGCGCAACCGGAGCATGGTTCGGCGCCGCAAGCACTTGGATCCGCACAGCATCCTGACCATCCGTATCATTGTTGCCCGTATTGGCGTCCGCAACGGAAAGCACGATGCCTACATAGTAATAACCCGCCGCCGTCGTGGAAGGTATGCGCGGAAGGTCCGAGGACGACGTGATGCGCGTGTAGGACTTTTGGCCCAGATTGCCCGTCCACGTCCGCTCGGAAATGAGCGTGTCCGACTCGGAAATGTTGTTGTTCGCCGAGAGATACACACTCACCGTGACAGCGCCATCCCAAAGACCCAGGGAGTAGTTGACGATCATGTAGTTGAACGACGTGAGCGCGTTGCCCGCGGTAATCGGAGACGGCCCACAGTTGACGTCCAGCGGTATGAGATCAACCGAGGAAGGAACATCGTCCGCAATGTGTGAATTCTTGATGGACGAGAACTTGTCCGACGTGATCCGAGGCAACCCCGTGCTGTCTAGAACGTCATTACTGTTGGAGAGCACCGCGTAGATCGTCTGCGACGAGGTTCTCCAAGCGCCGCTGCCGCTCTGTCCGCCGTACGCGTTCCGAGCGATGTGTACCTCATTTCCGTACCAAACGCCAACAGCACTATCTGTGCTGTCAAATTTTCCAGACCACGTGTACATGTACCGGCCATCGTACGGATCCTCCGCCGGATAGCCCGGATTCGTGAAGGCGTTGTCGGTATAGAAATCCGCGTCGTCATCGTAGCCGTAGCCGAACCATCCCGTCAGCGCGCCGATGGGGCGATCCAGATCGATCACGCCGATGTCATCGTCGAAATCGCCATCCTGCGTCCAGCCGGTCCACGAGTGCAGTTGGACGCCATTGGCATCGCCGTACGGCCGGCTGCCGTTGTCGTAGGCCGGCACCACGACCATGTCGGTCACCCAATCGCCCCCGTCGCCTTCGTGCACGCAATGCCCCGCCGTGATCACGTGCATGGGATCGATCAACGCGCCTGACGCCACGCGACCCGACCCCGCTTTGGTGTAGAACAGCTTCACGGCTCTTCGGTAAGGACTCTCGGTGGTGTCGGTTACGCGCGATAGCGTCGTGAAACTCTGCCGTCCGGGCACCGCAGCGCCCCCCTCACCCACCGCGACTTCGCCGCTACTGCCGGCTACGGAGGGCATATCGAGGAACGGCGACGGAGCGCTTCCGATGGTCTCCTCGCCGGTGATCAGGTTCTTCGAGGTGGGCAGGCTTTCCCCCGCTCCCTTCCGCGCCTCGGCAGCAGCATCTTTCACCGGTACAGGCTCCGGCGCATAGGAGAGGAGCTCTTTGGAGAAACCACTTGGGAATCGAAGCGGGCCTTCCGCGGCCCCGCGCCGGGCCGGCACGACTTGATCGCTGACCTCCACATCCACGCCCGTCGAGAAGACCGCCTGCTCCTGAGCCCCCGCCGCTACGGCACTCAACAGACTCAGAACGAACACCGCGCGCGCCACGGCGCCGGTGCGTGAAGAAGACTCCCCTCCCGGGCACATCGATCGTCTCATGCTCAATCCTCAGCCTTGCTGTCGCTCGACGCCGCAAGCATATCACGGACAGGCCGTGACTTCCAAAGCCAATGCTGACAAATGCTTACGGAATCAGCGGCGCGGATATGGTGAACGCCGGACTCATGGTCCGCGTGTTCTTGTCTGTGTACGACTGAAGCCGCAGCCGGTAGCTCGGCGCCGGTGTTAAGCCTTCCGGAACGCTCCAATCCCACGCGCCGTCGTTGTCCGTCCTGCGGATCATCCAATCGATGAATCCACCGCCTCGATGAAGTCCGATCCGCACATCCGGCCCCACCGCGACCGGATCATTGCACTCCCACGTCACCGTGTAGGTCTGGCCCATGACGAGCGTATCGTGGAAGTCCGGCGAGGTCCACAGCAGCGGCGGAAGTTCCAGCGAGAACGGTGCATCGCTCAGATCCTTGATCGCCGAATCGGCATAGGACTGAACGCGGATACGGTAACCGAGACCCGCCTCGTAGGTGGCCGGGACCTTCCAGTAGTACGTGCCGTCATTCGCCGTCGACCGATTGATCCACTCGACGAAATCCATGCCCCTGTGCAGGCCGATGCGGACGCCAGCGCCCACCGCGCTCTCGTGGCTACCCCACTTGATTGTGTAGACGCCGCCCATCGTCCAGCCCTCGCCGCCGTTCGGCTCGACCACGCCCAACGCGGCAATCGAGAACGGCGCGTCGCTCAGGTCGCGGTAGGTGTTGTTGATGAATGATTGGACCCGGATCGCGTAGTCGCCGCCCGGTTCAAGATCGGTCCGGACGATCCAGTTGTAGACGCCATCGTTGGCTGTCTGCCGCACGATCCAATCCAAGAACAGGCCGCCCTTCTCGATGCCCAGCCGCACATCCGTACCGGCGTCCCCCAAAGGATTTGCCCACGTGATGGCGTGCGTCGTTCCACACGCCCAGATCTCGCTGCCATTTGGCGTCGTGAGGATCAACTCCCCTTCCCCTTCGCCCTCCCCTTCGCCTTCCCCTTCGCCCTCCCCTTCGCCTTCCCCTTCGCCTTCCCCTTCGCCCTCGCCCTCACCACCGGCGAGGCCAAGCTCGACGACGTCGCTCAACAGGCTCACAGCGGCCTTGGCCGGCGTGCCGTCATCGTTAGTCGCTTCGACTTGGTAGAAACCGACCTCCGTAGGTCCGACGCTATCCAGAACCAACGACGCCTCGGTCGCTTCGGAGATGGCGGCGAGCGAGTCGGCGGTGGCGCCGTAGTACCACTGGAATTCCGGCAGGGCCACGCCACCCGTGACCTCGACGCTCAGCGTGTACGGCGCACCCTCAACAATGTCGGCGTTGCCGACAGGTTGCGTCGTGATGGCAAAAGGCGCCAACGTGACATCGAGCCTTACCCCGACGGACTTCCGCGTCCACAGCGCGTCACAGATGGACGCCTGGAAGAATCGGCCCGACTCGGGCGTCGGCAGCGCGTATTCAATGTCATACTCCAGCGCGGTGGCCACGACCGCCGTCGGTTCTCCCGTGGTCGGGTCCAGTTCCTCCCACTTGCTCTCCACCGTGCCGCCATCCTGACCGCCCTGGTATGTGATCCCGAAGGTTACCGGCGCGCCACTCGATACTTCCTGCGACTCCGGCTGCGGCGTGATCTCGAGCGGCGGATTTTGGATCCCCTCGAGCATCAGGAATTCCTGCCGCGTGGCAGACGCGAGGTACGAGGCCAGGTTATCCGTACTGTCGCCATTCAGGTCGCCAGCCGCACCGAGTAGGTCCGGCAGGCACGTGAACGGTCCGCACGCGAATTGCATGGCGAAGTTGTGAATACCGGTGTCCATGTCGCTACCCAAGATTTGGATTCGCGTGGTGATCTCGCCCAAGGTCTCGTGCTGGCTCACAATCGTTACGTCGAGATCCGGCGTCTTCGCCGGATTACCGAGCGCCGTGAACAACGCCGTCGTAACGGCGCCAAAGTAGACTTCGAGGAAGCTTTGCAAGTGCGCGACACCCGTGGCCTCACCGCAGGTCATGTACGCGGTGATGAAGTTTACGAGACCCTCCTTCGTGGCCGGATTCCCCTCCTCGAGAGACACCCATAGGCTCTTGATGGGCAGAGGCACCTTGATGCCGAAGGGGCCAACGAGATCGATCGTCGTATTGGTGGCAAACACGTCGTCAAACGAATACGTGCCGAGCGACTCGGTTTCTACGTCGATGCGCACCCGCGGTATGGAAAGCTCGCAGGTCTCGACATGGGCCGCATTCGCCGCGAACGCGTCCCGGATCGTCGTGACCGTACCGGAATCCAAATCGTTGATCACCAATGCGTCATCGCCGTCGACAACCGCCGCCAACAGGTCGAACTGGTCATCATCGTCAATGCCGTTCGCATCATTGTCGATACCCGTGAACTCCGGCCCGGCTTGGTACGCGACCTCCTCCCAGAGGTTCTCATCCGTCCACCCGGGCATCGTGACAGGGAGCATCACCTCCGTCGTCTTGAGGATAACGTCGTAGTCCAGTTGATCCTGAAAACACTCGGCCGAGACGCCACCCCACACCCCCAGGGCTGCAACCAGCGCAGAACAGAGAAATCTAACACTGCTTTTGGTCATTGGATCATGCCTTCCGAGAGTGTATGGAGCACGAAAGACACCCCTCACCCTTTGCCCAGGTTGTACCACATCGCCACCCCGCCGTCAATTGCCATCAACCCATCTTCGGCGGTCGGGGCCAATGAGAGGCCAGCAAGTTGTGGACGGGATGGACGTCGTGGACACGGCGGACACGAAGGAGTTTCACCCAACGCTCTGCACCCGCTTCGTCCTTTTCGTCCTTGCCGCCCTCCTCGTCCTTGCTCCGGAGGTGACGAGCGGTGTCGTGTGGCCGGGCCCGGCAACCTTCATTTCCGATTTCGTTGCGGTTCGGGCGGAATTGTAGTAGGGTATTCCTATGGTTGCCGCAGCAGATAGTCCACCTCGCAGCGTCCGGTTCGACGGTGTGGCTATCGAACGCAATGATTTCGAGACGTACCCCGTCTATGCCCATGTCGACGCGAACGAACTGATCGCGGTGACCTTGGACTGGGGGAAGACATGAACCACGAATCCGCAGAGCGAATGCCACCGGGCTTTCGCGTCTTCGTGAAGGTGTACAGGTGTATCGTCGTGCTCTCGTGGAGTCTGCTCGCCGTGCTCTGCGTTGGCACGTTGGTCTTGGCATCGCTACTCGCACTGTGCGCGGTGAGCGAGGACAGGGACGACAGACAGAACGCGGCGGCCTATCAAGAATTCCTGAACGAACGAAGCCGCTCCGTTGCTCCGGATAGTCCACTGGACAAGCACAAACGATCCGAAGCGCAAGAATCAACGAAGGGGGTTGAGGACCGAGCGCCGGGACAAACCAGCAAGGACCCAACAAGTGGACATCTCGGCCAGTGAACCGCCCTGCGCCCCTCGGCGTTCTCTGCGATGAATAGGCCTCGATTTCCTTGAGCCCAAGGACGCTGGGCACAGTCAGGACACGGGTAGGTGTCCCTTTCGTCCTTGCGGTCGTTTTGGTCCTTGGTCCGGGCGCAAGGGCCGCCGTCAAGTGCCACGGCCTATCCGCACGCGCGCGTACACATCCTCGATAGCCGCCGCGATCGCGTCCGGATCGTGACGCCCCTCGACCGTCGCTCGCGCGTTCGCTCCGAGGCGGCGTCGGAGGGGCGCATCGTCCATCAGCCGTGCCAGGGCCTCGGCGAAAGCTGCGGCATCGTTGTCGTCGACCAGTAGGCCGTCGTGCTCGTGTGTGATGGGATATCCGGCGCCCCTGCAAGCCACGCACGCCAGGCCAGCCGCCATGGCATTCAGCAACTTCATAGGATAGCCCGACCACGATGTCCTTGGACACGCGCACACGGCGTCCGACCCCAGCACGCGTTTCAGTGCGGCGAAATCCGGCGTGGCGACGGCCTCGGCTTCGGGCAACGCGCATGCGGCAGCCGTCGCCACGATGAGTCGCGCATCGGGCACGCTTCGGCGCAGGATCGCCATGGCGTCCGTCAGCAACCCGAGGTTCTGGTAGGCGTCCAGGTTGCCGGCGTAGAGCACCGGCGGCGGGGCATCCTCGATTCGGGCGACCTCGAACTCGCGCGCATCGGTCGAAGGTGCAATCACACTCACCTTGCCCGGCAGGCAGCCGCAGCCCAACAGGTACGACGCGAGGACGCCGTGCGGCGCGATGACGTGGTCGGCACGCCGCGGGAACGTGCCGTCCAGCCAGGCACCGAAGCGGCCGGCCAGCCGCTGGTGTGTGAAGAAATGCGGCAACTCGTCGGCCATGGCGTTGTGCGCGTGATACACGATCGGCCGCGTCCGCGCCGCCAAGGCCACGAGCAACGCCTCGTAGTTGTGAACATGAACGATCTCGATGCGTTGCTCGCGAACAACGCGCCGGAGCGTGGCCGCCAAGGCCGCATCCAGAATAGGCTTCGCAGGAGACGGCCCGGCGGCGGTTCTCCGGACGCCCGGTATCGCCGGGCCTCGATGGATGGGCAGGCCGGAGCCGTCCTCGCCGATGCCGTGCGCATACACGACCAGGTGTACGTCATGGCCGCGGTCACGCAGAATCCCCGCCGTAGCGCGCAGCAGGACCTGCGATCCTTGCGGCACCGGATACGGACAGGCGCCCACCATCGCTACCCGGTATGTCGTCATCGCCCTCCTACTCGAAATAGCCGAGGTCGCGGAGCCTTTGCTCGACGACCTTTTCCTCCTCGGCGGTGTAGCCGGACTCGGGCGCCGAGTCGTAGCGCCGCTCATCCGTCTCGCCTACGCCGACCAACGGCGTGCCGTCCATAGCCGGTCCCGGCACGCCCATGACCGCCAACACAGTCGGCGCGATATCCTCGATCTGGCCCGCCCAAGCCGCGCCGGCCTCGGACAGGAAGAAGATGCCGGCCGGGCGGTGGGTGCCGTTCATGCCGCGCTCTTTGCCACCGAGATGCTCGTCCGCTCCAATGCGCCGAAACGCCGGGCCGCCTCGGCTCCGCAAGCACGAGTGGCTGTAGCCGTCCTCGAGTTCAAGATCGAGCACAATATCCGGCGCCCGATCCACGTAGTCGCCTTGGTACAAGTCGGCGCGCCGCCATGCCTTCCTCACCGGCGCCCAAGCCTCGAGCCGCGCGCACAGATCGACGCAGTATGTGTCGTAGCTGGTCTCGGCCACCTGGCCGTGCGGTTCGCGGCCCTCGAGGTTGATTCGTATCGAGGGGAAGTAGTTCAACTCTTCGGACCACGCACACGTGCGAGACCAGTCGATACCGGAAAAGCGCGAACGGCTCTCCGCGGCCTCGGCCAGGCCGCGGAGTCGCCGAAAGAGCGCGCCGCGCCAGCGTTCCGGCGCGAAGCGTAGCGCGAGCGACTTCAGCGCGGATCCGCTTGGGCCGGCGAAGGCCAGGTCGCCTTGTTCAGCAAGCCAGTTGTTGAGATGGACGACGCCGGTGCCCGCGCCGCCGAAACCGTGGTCCGACACCACGGCGACGGCCACGTCGTCGCCGGCGGCCTCAATCAGGGCGCCCACCGCAGCGTCCAGCCGCTCGTACACCTGTCGGATCGCCGATTCCCGGCCCGGCCGATGCCTCGGCGAATTCGGATCGTGGAACAGCCAGAAGTGATGGGCAACCGTATCGCTCTCACCAAAGACGACCATGGCGAAGTCCCACGCCTCGCGCTTCAAGAGCCGGCATGCCACGGCCTCCTTGTCGCCGATCTTATTCAACAGGAGCGGCAGCGCGCGATCGTGCCAGCCGGGCCCGATATGGCTCTCCTGGAACTCGGCAAACCGCCAGTCCTGAACCTCCGGGAACCGCTCCGGCGGGTTCACGAACGAGCGATCGATACCGGTACAGACCGGCGAGTCGAAACCGGCCACCATAATGCCGTTCACGGCCTCCGGCGGATAGGTTCCCGGCACGGCGATGACGCAGACGCGCCGCCGGGCCGCAGACAGCACGTTCCACAGCGCGGGCGCCCGGCGATGGGTCGAGTTCAGAAACCGGATGCCATAGGAGCCACGCTCGATCATCGTGAAATCGAATACACCGTGGCGTCCGGGATTGACGCCCGTCACGCAGGAGGTCCATGCCGGGAATGTCGCCGGAGGAACGGTGCTGGCCAGGCGGCCATAGGAACCTCGTTCTCGGAGGGCCGTGAGGTGGGGCAGGTAGCCGGCGTCCATCCACGGCTCGACCAGTGTCGGTTCCGCGCCGTCGAGGCCTATCACCAGGAATCGTTTCATGGCATGGCTTCGGAAAGCGGGGACAGACAGCCCTCCTCGAAGACTCGGAGGGAGTCAGTCCCCGTTTTCCTCCACGGTTCAGCGCCGTCGAGGCCTATCACGAGAAACCGCTTCATGGCATGGCTTCGGAAAGCGGGGACAGACAGCCCTCCTCGAAGACTCGGAGGGAGTCAGTCCCCGTTTTCCTCCACGGTTCGGCGCCGTCCAGACCTATCACGAGGAATCGTCTCATTGCGCGGTCTCGCACCTAGCTGGAAATCTCGTATTCCTTCATTTTGCGCCACAAGGTTGATCGGGAGATACCGAGGCGCTTCGCGGCCTCCGTCTGGTTGCCATCGAGGCGCTCGAGGGCCTGCCGGATGAGTCGGGCCTCCATCTCCTCGATGGTTGGTATGACATCGGACGCGAGATTGGGCAGCGCCAGCCGGGGCCTCGAACCGAGGCGGACCTGGTCGGGTAGGTCGGCGGCACGCACGCGGTGGCTGTCGGCCATGATGACGGCATGGGCGATGATGCTCTCGAGCTCGCGAACATTTCCCGGATAGTCGTAATGGCGCAACAGGGCCTCGGCATGCTCGTCGAACTCCTGGACGTGCTTGCCGAACTTGGCGTTGAACCGGGTCAGAAAATGACTCACGAGCGCCGGCAGGGCATCCATCCGCTCGCGGAGCGGCGGCACGCGGATCTGCACCACGTTCAAGCGGAAATACAGGTCCTCGCGGAAGGCACCATTCGCCACGGCCTCGATGAGGTCCTTGTTGGTGGCGGCGATAACGCGGACATCGACATGCTCGGGCACCGGCGAGCCGACGCGTCGGATCTCGCCGCTCTGGAGCACACGCAGCAACTTGGCCTGGGTGATAAGCGCCATGTCGCCAACCTCATCAAGGAAGATACTCCCGCCATCGGCCTCCTGGAACAGGCCGCGCTTGTCCGACTCGGCCCCAGTGAACGCACCCTTGACGTGACCGAACACCTCGCTCTCGAGTAGCGCCTCCGGCAGGGCGGCACAGTTGATCGCCACGAAGGGCATATCGCGCCTCCGGCTGAGCCGATGCACGGTGTTAGCAAGCACTTCCTTGCCGGTACCGCTCTCGCCAATCAAGAGGACCGTGCTGTCCGTCGGCGCCACCTTCGCAATCAGTTCGACCACGCGCTTCATTGCCGGCGTTGCCCCGACGGTCTCTTCGAACAGCGTCTGCTCGTACTCGTGAACCACCGAGTGATCGGCCCGTGATCGAAGCGCCTTGTCAATCACCAGCGCTACATCGGACGGCGGACTAGTCGTTGGCAGGTAGAAATACGCGCCCAGCCGTATGCCTTCGATGGCGCGCTCGATACTCGGCATGTCAAAGAGCAGGATAAGTGCCGCCTCGGGACACTGATGGCGGACAAAGGACACGAGATCGATATCGCCGTCCACGCTCAAACTCAGGTCGAGCACAACGCTGTCGAAAAGGTGGCGCCCGGCCAAACGCAACACGCCCTTGGCATCGTGACACTGTTCGATCTCGTACGCGTGGCTCTCGAGGAACCGGGCGAGCGTCGCGCCGTAGGGGATATCCTTGGTCGCGACGAGGACCAATCCCTTGGCAAGCGGCTCGTCGTTTCGCATCGAAACACCCCATCCTTTCCGGCTGTAATTGTACCAAAATGAAGCACACAACACCAGCCCCGCCTGCTGCGGAAATGAGCGCGCTAGCCGCGAGAGGCACGGCGCATCGAGCGGCAGGCCTCACGTCGGCTGGCGGCATCGCCCCGCAGCCCGCCTGCCATGGCGCCCGAACGCGCGTCGCGCGCGTTGGGGAAGCCACGTCCGGCCACCGTTGGGCCCGGAGTACGCTTGGGGACAACGCCTATAGTACCATGGGCTGAGCCCGTTTTGGGCGGAGGGACAGACTCAGCCGTGGTTCTGCCAAGGAGACCATTGTCCGTGGACAAGGCGTTCTCATATGCGTTGATAAGACACGAAGCGAGAAGGAGGTGCCTTTTCTTCGTCTCGGCCCTGTTGGTTCTGTGTGCGATGCAGGACGGTTCCGCCGAGGCCCCGACTCAAGTGATTGGCCAATTTGTCGTCCTCGTTCATCCGTGTCCGTACGAGGCGCTACGCAAACCGGAGACCGACCCGTACCGGGCTCTCGAGCGCGTGGTGTGCGAACGCTGGTTCGAGGCCATCCCTTCGCTGCCGCAGTCCACGTTTGCCATCCAGGTGGACTTTGGATCCGAAGGCCCCAGTCCGGACAGGCTTCACCGGGCATTTGTCGATCGCCTCGGCGTGGGACGGGTTTGCCGCATCCCCTGTGAAGCAACGTCGCCCGAGGATCCGGATGCGCTCATCGCCTACTATGACCGCATCCATCAGCGGATTCATCGACAGATGACGGCTGGCGGCTTGAGCTTTGATCCGATAACGTGCCGCATGTCCATCTGGGGGCAGTCTTTCGAAGGTTGCGCGGCAGGATTCGGCAGCGCGATTGCGAACGGACTGGGCCTCAAGACACTCACGCAGTTCGACTACGCGATGAGCGTTCCCGACGCGGCATTTATGCTCGACGCGGCATTCGTCAGAAGCGTGCCGATTCCCGACAGCGATGTGCAGGCCTACGTGTTCGACCTGGCCGATGGCCGGTGCGCGGCGTTCTTCCGCTCATGCCTGACGCCGCAGTGGCTGGACCATCGGCCTATCGAGCTCGCGCTCGACGCAGCGCGATTCACGGCGGTCACAAAGCAAGGCGACCGCGTCTGGCCTGACGGCGCCTCACCTGCGGCCAAGCAGAGGAGCAACACGCGATACAATCAGTGGCGAAGCATTGCTTGGCCCGAGGGGACACAGCCGCCGGGACCCCTTTCCCTCACGCTGGCTACGGTGCAGGAACGGTACGTCATCACAGGGAAGCCGCACCTGGCGGAGTTGGTATCGGCCATCGAGAAGGCCGTGGTGAACGCAGCTTCTCCCTGAAGGCTCCATCCCTCAGCACGCCGGTAGGGAACGCCGAGAGTCCGCGGAGCGGTGGCTTTCGCGCAAGGTCTTCAGCGGCTCCTGCTGAAGCCTGTCCGCGCGCGAGGTTGCTTTGCCCCATCACCGGCGCATCCAGTCCGGCTCCTTATTACTCAGGCCGTCATGGGTGATCTGCACAACAACGTTAGGTTGATCAACGCGGACAACCCAGAGGTCCCACCCCTTGGCGATGTTGCCGATCACCGGCGGGGCGGGCTGCATGCGCGATCCGAGGTCGCCCTGGGCATAGACGATGTACTGGTCGTCAGGCGACCAATCGACGTGGTAAGTCTGTAACGGGAAACCGACCTCGACGATACGGCGGCGGCTATCGATGCGCGGCGGATCGGCGTCGAGATCCAAATCGGCGATTTCCACCCACATGTGGTCTTTGTGCCGGGTATTGGTGGTACCCCACGCAACGCGTTGGCCGTCAGCGCTGATATCCGGCCGGCATTGATACACGTCTTCGGCATCGCCGAGCGAGCGGATCAGTTCGCCGGTCCGCGTGCCGTTGACCTCAAACGCGATGATGGACTTGTTGAAGCCCATACCTCTCACGGCACTCACAACGATCCATTGGCCGTCCGGTGAGAAGCAGGGATTGAGCAGGCCCGAGATGCCTTCCCTTGGACAGCGACTCACCGCGCGAGTCTCAACATCATAGAAGAAGAGATCGTTGTTCACATAGGGATCTTTGGGATATCGCGCGCCGGATTGCGTGGCATAGGCTACGACACGCCCGTTTGGGTGCCAGAAAGGCTGGCGTCCGTTCTCGGCGATGACGCAGCGTTCGCGGCTGCCAATACTCATCAAGCCCACATCGCGGACGCGTGCGCCGTTCTCCGTCCGGTCTTCGAGGAAGACCACACGTTTTCCGTCGGGCGAGGCATGGGGATAGAGCTCGTCCACGTCCGGCGTGTTGGTGAGGTTGACCGCCTCCGAGCCGTCGGCGTTCATTGCGATCAGCTCCCAGTTGCCGTCGCGGTAACTCTCGCAGACGATCCCGAAGGGGCGTGCGCGCAACTCCTGGAGCAATTCGTCCTCGGGAGAGGCCGCTACTGCGATGACCGCCGCCAGACAGAGCGGCGCGGCCAGACGCACCACATTGTGCACGAACATACCCGGCCTTTCCTTGGCACCATGCCTTGACCGTCAGCGCCGTATGTGTAACAAGGCGGTCCGCCCATTCCCTCCACGGCTCCCTCGTCCGGTCGATTCGGTAAGGATAGGATTGTGGCAAACGGCACGTCAACAACGAACCGGTTGCGGGCGTGCAATGGTGTTCGGAGACGCGCTAGAATAAGGGCTCAGTTCGTTACAGAGGGAATGCCTCGATTCGGGCCACCGCGATCCGGCGGGCGAGGTCCTATCGGCACAGCAAGCGGCCATCGAGGATCTGCATGCGAAAGGACAGATCATGCAAGACAATGAACATACGCATTCGACACGGGAAGGACTGTCGCGCAGGGCCTTTCTGAAGACCTCGGCAGCGGCGGGCGCGGCGTCCGTGTTGTCGTACGCCACGTTTGCCCACGCGCAGGGATCGGATAAGATCCGCGTCGGCCTCATTGGCTGCGGCGGTCGAGGAACGGGCGCGGGTATCATCGACTGCGCCTCGTCAAGCGAGGGCGTCGAACTGGTCGCCCTGGGCGATCTGTTCCAGGATCAGCTCGATTCGGCCCCGGAACGAATCAAGGCCAATCTCGCGCACCGCAACCTGCCCGTGGACGAGATCTACAAGGTGACGCCGGATGCCATGTTTGTCGGATTCGACGCGTACAAGAAGGTGTTGGCGTGCGACCTCGACATGGTCATCCTGACGACGCCGCCCTATTTCCGACCTGCGTACTACAAAGCGGCCATCGAGGCGGGCAAGCATGTGTTTGCCGAGAAGCCGGTGGCGGTTGATCCGACGGGTGTTCGCGACTTCATCGCCACGTCGAAACTGGCAACGGAGAAGGGACTGTGCGTGGTAGCCGGCACGCAGATGCGCCGCGCGCGGCACATCATGGCCGTGGTCGAGCAGATCCGCAAGGGCGCGCTCGGCGAGGTGGTGAGCGGCCAGTGCGTACGCCGAGGCGGCGGCATGCTGGACTGGTACGCCGAGAGCAAGGAGAAGCCGGCATCCTGGAGCGAGATGGAGTGGCAGATCCGGCGGTGGCTGTTCATGACGTGGCTGTCAGGCGATTTCATCGTCGAGATGCACGTGCACAACCTCGACTTGCTGAACTGGGCGATGGGGGCGAACCCGGTCGAGTGCATGGCCCAAGGCGGCCGCCAAGTCCGCACGGCGCCCGAGTACGGCAACGTGTACGACCACTTCTCGGCCGAGTACGAGTATCCCAACGGCGTTCGTGTCGAGTACATGGGCTGTCAGATCGACGGCGTGAGCACGCGCAACGATCTGTGGATCGTCGGTGGCAAAGGCAAGGCCTACATCGATTTCGGCGCGTCGTTCATCGAGGGCGAGCATCCGTTCCGGTACGATGGTCCATCCGTCGAGCCGGCCATTCAGGAATACGCGGACTTGATCACGGCGATCCGCGCCGGCACGCCCATCAACGAGGGGCAGCAGGTGGCGGAAAGCACAATGACGGCAATCATCGGCCGGATGAGCGCCTACACGGGCCGCGCGATGAAGTGGGACTGGGCGATGAACGCGTCGAAGCTCGATCTGGGTCCCGAGAAGCTCGAGTTCGGTGATCTTCCGTTGGAGCCGGTGGCCATACCGGGTCTGACGAAGTTGGTGTAGAGGTGGAGTCGTAACGAGGCAATTCAGTTCTCGCACCGGATCGTGCGAGGGACAAGGAGGAAGGCGCGATGAAGAAGGTACTGCTACTCAGCGTGGTGGTCGCATTGGCCATCGTTGGTTGTGGCCAGAAGACGGGCGGAGCCGCCGATGACAAGACCTTCGAGAAGGCTGTCGAGAGCGCCGCACGTGCAGGCGGTCAGAAAGTGGACGTAGACATCGACTCGTCGAAGCAGACGATGACGATGACGGTGAAAGGAGAAGACGGCCAGAACCACACGCTGAACATGAAAACCGAGGGCGATGATGGCAACGTCTCCATGACGGTGGTTGGCGCCGATGGCCAAGAGCAGGACCTGGACATGAAGGCCGAGGGCAATGATGGGAACTTCACCATGTCCATGAAGAGCGAAGACGGCCAGATCAACATCGCCGGTGGCGAAGAGGCCAAGATTCCGGCCGATTTTCCGAAGGATGTGCCGCTGTATGCGGACATGAAGTTGACCATGGTACAAACCGCCGGCGATCAAGGCATGTTCATGGTGGCCGCTGAGACCAGCGATCCAATCGACAAGGTGGCCGAGTTCTTCAAGACGCAGTGCTCGCAGCAAGGCTGGGCCGAGCAGATGCAGATGAGCCAAGGGGAAATGCGGCTCCAGAGCTACACCAAGGAGAACCGCGCACTGAATGTGACCTTGGCGACCGAGGAAGGCGTCACCAAGATCAACCTCAACACGGCCAATCAATAGCGTTCGTAGCGCGTTCCGGACCGCCGGATTGCATGGGCCAAATCCGGGGCCGTCTCGAGCTCGGGGCGGTCCCGGTGCTTCTTTATGCCCAGCGTTCGATGATGCGCTTGAGCCGCGCGCGGCACTGAATCATTGAGCGGACCGTGTGGTAGTTGATCTTCCAGGCATGACCCATGTAGTCCCAGAGCCGGTTGTTCTGCTCGTCGAAGAGGGGATACCACTCGCCCACCTCGTGATTGATGCCGACGTCCATGACGAACCGGTGCACGTTCTCGTAGGCGTCGAGGTATTTGTTGTCGCCAAGGACGAGGTAGGCATCGAGCAGGCCGACCAGGCACTCGGCCTGCTGCCAGAACTCCTTGTTGCGCTCGCGGGCCGGGCCATCGTTTGGCCCTTCGCAGAACACGCCGCCCCGCTCCCAGTCGATGCCGTAGGCAAGGCAGTGGTCGTAGATCTTCCGCATGGGCTCGCGGTACGGCTTGCCGTCGAGTCCGAGCGTCCGGATCGTGTGGTTTAGGAGCCAGCAGAACTCGACATTGTGGCCGAAACTCGTGTTGTTCATGGGCCGGCCTTCGCTATCCTCGACATCGCGATCCGATCCCCATACGTCCTTGAAGAGGATGGCGCGCAGCGGCGTCCAATCGAGGGCGAACTGGGCGATGCCGGTGCCGTATTCGGGATGGAGAATCCGCTTGAAGATGAGGTCCACCATCTCGCAGGTCCGCGCGCGGTGGAGCGGCTCGCCGGTGGCCTCGTAGAGGTTGGTGAACGCCTCCATGAGGTGCATGTGGATGTCGAAGGATTTGCGGTCGCCGCCGTAGACGCCCGGCTTCTTCTTGCGCCAGTCGCGTTCGAGGAACTCGTAGTAGCCGCCGTGGCAGTTGTCGGCGACGTAGGTCTGGAGGACATGGTAGGCCTTGCGCGCCCAATCGTAGCCGCGTTGTTCGCCGGAGGCCATGGCGTATTCACTGAAGGCGTACACCGTGAAGGAGTGGCCGTAGGTGATCTTGCTCTTGTTCTCCGGCGTACCGTCCTGGCGGCATGTCCAGAACCAGCCTTCGTACTCCTTGTCCCAGAAGTGTTTGGCCACGAAATCCATGCCGTTCCGCGCGAGATCCAGGAACCGGCCCTCGCCCAGACCGGCGCGATGCGCCGACGAGAAAGTGAAGATGCAGCGCAACTGGCACAGGAGCGTCTTCAGCGTCTCACCAGTGGGCGTGCCGTTGTGATCGAAATACGTGAGGAATCCGCCATACTCCTTGTCGAGGCCGTGCGTCAGCCAGAACGGCACAAGTTCCTCGAGCAAATGATGCTCGACTTCCTGCAACAGATTCTGACAGCGCTCTTTGATATCCATTGGTGGTTTCCCATTGCGTTTGCGGCTGTGGCGGAATGGCCGCCGCATCATGCCAAGAGTCTAGCGGTGCGCGTGCGCAAACGCAAACCGGATCGCATCTCATTGAGCCGGGGCGTCGGACTTGGTAATTACCGGATCTGCGGCCGCCCGTGCCCGGTGGATTGTGTCGCCGACCTTCACCTTCGCGTAGAAGTCGCGCGAAACCTCAAGTTCGGAAACGGCACCCTCTGGCGTCTTGACCTGGACATAGTAGAACATGTCTTTCGTGAGCGATTCGCCCGTGAGCAAGCGCATACCCTGTTCGAGTGTCTTGCCGCCGGCCTCGGTGCCGGCCTGGCGCTGATCTTTGGCCACGACGACACCGGTGACGGTCTCGTCGGATGGAGATTCGCCGCCGCCGTGCCAGTAGTAGTAGGCGGCCCCGGCAAAGGCGAGAACGATCAGCGCGGCCACGGTGCCTACCATCGTCGAGCGCATAGCAGGTCCTCCTCGATGCCCCACGCGCGTCACCTGCCCCAGGGCTTCTACGATACCGCCGCGCGGGGTGTGGAGGCAAGCCCGTCCGCGAAGTTACGTCAGTTGTTCGGAAAGTGGGGACAGACAGCTCTCCTCGAAGACTCGGAGGGAGTCAGTCTCCATTTTCCGTGCGCGGGGCGTAGAGGCAAGCCGAACATCGGCGTTCTGCGTTGGGCGTTTGGTATGATGGCCTTCAGACAGTGTCGTGTCGGGAGCATTCCGGGCCGCGCATTGCGCCGCGGCCTGACGGGGCAGGAAGACCATGAAGCCTTGGTTTCTATGTACACTCACGGCGCTACCGCTGTGCATCCTGGCGTCTGGGGAAGGAGAAAACGCCATGTCGCTCCAACTCGCTGATGTGCCTGCGGCGTATACGCTCCAGTATTTCGATGATTGCGGTGTGCCGGGCCGGCAACCGCATGTTGTGGCCACGAACGCCACGCATACTTTCGCGCCGGGGAGCGTCGACGCGCCGGAGCGCGATCGTAGCGTCACGTACGGCGTGCCGCACTTCGACATGGCGTTCGACGGACTGGCTCCGGGCGTGTCTTACGTGCTGGCCGTGACCTACGCCAGCGAGCGCGGCAACCGGCGCGTCCAGCGCCTGCGCGCCGGCGAATGGGAGATTCACGGGCCGCGCGCGTTGCCGGATGGTATCGCGGAGCGCCTCGTGTTCCGCGTACCGGACGAGGCCGTCGAGGACGGGCGACTGGCGCTGCACTTCCTTTGCGATGAGGGCCACAACGCGGTGGCGTCGCGGGTCGAGCTATGGGCGCCGCTGCCGACAGGTACGGCGCTACATCTTGAGGCGCATCCGCGAATCACCGGCCGCGTATTCGGGAAGGCTTCCGATCTCTCGTACCAGGGAATTCCGAACGCCGTCGTGACGCTCCGCACGCTGGGTGGACAGGTGCGGACAACGCACACGGATTCGGCGGGCGCGTTCGACGTCGACGTATCGGACTTCGTAGGTACGGCGACAGACATCGAGGTTACGGCTACATGGAAGGGTGTCGAGGCGCAGGCGAATGTGCCGGTTGAGGATCTCCGGTTCGAGGCGCCCGGGTTTCGGCCAATGCCGAATCGCCTGGCCGGCGTGAAGAACGGCCGAATCCTCCTGGACGGAACCTGGAAAATCCATGCCGAGCCAGAGGAGAAGTTCTACGAGCAGGAGGCCGATGGCGATGGCGGGCGTCCCTTCACGGTTCCGGGCCAGTGGCTGCAGCAAGGGATCGACGTGTCGCGCGACCAGGCCGTCGGCATCGCCACGCGCTTCGAGGTGCCGCGTTCCTGGCGCGGCCGGCGAATCATCCTGCGCTTCGAGGCGGTCCACGGCGCGGCGGACTACTGGCTCAACGGCGTGTTGCTCGGCCACAGCGAGCGCCTGTTCACGCCGATCGAATTCGACGTCACGGACGTCGTCCAATGCGGCGCGGCGAACCGCCTCGCGCTGCGTATGGTCGTCGACTCGCCGTCTGAGCTGCTCTCATTCAGCTCCAACTACGCGTTCCACAATCTCGGCGGCATTGATCGCTCCGTGTACCTGTTTGCGTTACCGCCGGTTCACTTGTCGCGGTTTCACATCGACACGCGGCTGGACGACGCCTATCGCGACGGCATGCTGCAACTCGCATTCGCCATCGCAAACACGATGGGCACGCTTGCGGCCGATCTCGAGCTGCGCGTTCGCCTCGACGGCGCGGATGTCCATGCCTCGTGGCGATTGCCTATCGACTCGGCGCCTCCCGGCGAGACGACGCTACTGAAAGCGTTCCCCGTTGCGGATCCGGCGAAGTGGAGCGCCGAGAAGCCGAATCTCTATCGTCTCGTCGCGGAACTGTGCGCGGGCGGCGACGTCGTCGAGCGTATCGAGCGCGCCGTGGGCTTTCGTAGCGTCGAGGTCGACGGCAGCCGGCTTCTTGTCAACGGACAAGGCGTCAAGCTCGCCGGCGTGAACCGACACGAGATCGACCCGTTGACGGGCCGCGCGGCCACCGCACGACATGCCGAGCAAGACGCGTTGCTACTGCGCGACGCGAACTTCAACTTCATCCGGACGTCGCACTACCCGCCAACAAAGCAGTTCCTCGATGCGTGCGACCGCCTCGGCCTCTATGTCGAGTGCGAGGCGCCCTTCTGTTGGACACGCGGCGGACGCGGCGAAGACGATCCGGCCCTGGCCAAGCGGTTCCTCGATCCGACGGCCGCCATGATCGACTTTCACCGCGATCATCCGTCGGTGATTCTGTGGTCGGTGGGCAACGAGTCCGGCAGCGGCCCGGACGGCCCGAACCGGTTGCCGGAGAACTTCGCGGCGGCTGTCGATCTCTGCCGCAGGCTCGATGCGACGCGGCCGGTGATCTTCAACAACGAGTGGTCGCGCGATGGCGGCGCGTGCGACATTGCCGTTATTCACTATCCGCCGTTTCCGCCGGAGGAGTACGAATTTGTCAAAGATGACCGGCGTCCCATCCTGATCGACGAGTATTTCCCGCCGCAGACGTTTACCTTCGCCGACGAATTGCGGATCAATCCGGGACTGGATGTGGTGAATTGGTCGTCCGGCCAGAACAGCCCGAACTCGTTCTGCAGCCAGTTGTTCTCGAGTCCAAGGACGCTGGGCGGATCGATCTGGGCCGGTATCGATGAGGAATTCATCTTTTCGGACGGCCAAGTGAAGGGCTATGGGCCGTGGGGCTTCGTGGACGTCTGGCGGCGACCGAAGAGTCTCTGGTGGGACGCCAAGTGCATTCACAGCCCGATCTGGATACCGGTGCGCAGCGTCGAGTATTGCGCCGGGCAGGACGAGGTCCGCATTCCCGTCGAGAACCGGTATTCGTTCACCAGCACCGGCGAACTGCGGATCGTGTGGGAGGCTGGCGCGCACAGCGGCCGCTGCCGGGCCGACGTGCCGCCGCTCTCGACGGGCGAGATTGCGGTGCGCGTCCCGAAGGACGTCGCCGAGGGCGAGTTGCTGGTCTTGCGCGTGGAGCATACGGACGGTCGCGAGATTATGGCGCACGGAATCAGACTCGGCAGAGCGCCGGCCGTGGCCCTGCCTTCGCCTGCGGCCGGCTGTCCTGAGTACCGCGATAATGGCGCCACCATAGCGATTCACGCAAACGACTTCGCGTTGGTAATAGACAAAGCCACGGGGAACATCCGAAGCATGGATGGCACGGCAAGCGTCGCGATCACGAGCTTTCCGACGCTGTTCATCTCGCGCACGGAAACGAAGAACGTGTTCAGTCCCGGCGGCATGCCGTACGCGCAGTATCCGGACGCGGCGACACGCGTGGTGGATCGCGTATCGGCCGAGGCGCGCGGTCAAGCCGTGGCGATCACGGTTGAGGATCGGTACGATGAGTTCACCGGCTACGTCGAAATGCTCGTGGACAAGGCCGGTCAGGCTACGGTGTCCTTCGACTACGCATATGGCGGCGATTCCTTTGCCGTAAGCGAGTGGGGCGTGCGCTTCGCGATGGCCGAGGAGTGCCAGTCCATCGCGTGGCGCCGCGCGTCGGAATGGGACGTGTATCCCGAGGATCACATCGGCCGGCCCGAGGGGCACGCCTCCGCGCAGATGCCGAAGAAGTGGCGCGATGCCGGTTCGCCGCCTTACCTATCGCCGCCGGAGTGGCCGTGGCATCTCGACGCGAACGAACTCGGCACGCGCGATTTCCGCGCAACCAAGTACACGGTCTATGAGGCATGTCTCGAGGCACCGGGCGGCGCAGGGATCCGGATCGACTCGGATGCGTCACACAACGTGCGCGCGTGTCTGGCCTCGGGCGCCGTTCATCTCCACGTGCTCGAGTCGCGTCATCCTGCGGAGCTGAACAGCACGACGCACGTCATGGGTAGCTGCCGAATCCGGCTGATACCGAGTCCCGAGGGGTCGCGCTGAGGTCCCTCACGGGCCGAGGAAGATCTCGGCGACGAGGCCATAGTGGTCGGATAGGTCCATGATCTTCCCTTCGTGTTCTCGCCGCGCGCGCTGGATGGTTTGGCGCAGGATGGTGGTTTGCGTGCCGCGCGGATTGAGCAGGACGTGGTCGACCTTGCCGGGCGTCTTGTTGCTGGGATGGAAGCTATTCTCGCCGTCGGACGTGTAGGGGCGGGGGTCGTCGATGGGGAAGGCGCGCATTTCGGTGGCGTTAAGCAGCATTTCGAACTTGTCCGTGCCCTCTTTCGTGTTCATATCGCCAATCAGGAACTGCGGCACGCCGTCTTGTTTGTGCGGCCTGATGATGCCGTCGCCGACCTCGAAGTACTCCTTGTCCTTCATGTCCTGATGGCCGGCCTGGAGGTGAGTGCCGGCAACCTGGAACCGCACGCCCTCCTTTTCGCCCTGAACGAGCAGACACCCCTTCTCGGCAACCGCGTCCACGCCTGCGACGTACTTGAACGTGATGTGCGCGACATACTCGAGCGGAATTCGGCTGGCGATCAAGTTGCCCCCGGCCGCGCCGACGATGCCGCGCTTCGGCTCGGCGGCGATGATGTAGGGATACTGCGCCTTGAGGCCTTCTTTGAGGCTGGTAGTGGCTGCGGGATCGAGCACCTCTTGGAGTACGAGGATATCGTAGTCCTGCGCATTGAGGAACTCGACGATCCATGGCGTGCGCAAGCGCTGGTCGCACTGGAGCTTCTCTGAGAACGCCTCGAACGTTGTCGGCAACAACTTGAGGTTCCACGAGAGGATTTTCAGGTTCGGCTGGACGGCCTCGGCGCTCGCTGCCATGGCCGCAAACGCGGCAAGCGCTAACAAGACGGCCACGACAGCACTTCGCTGGAACCAACTCGAGCACGGCTGCTGCATGGCGTTATTCCTTCCGTTTGGCACAAGACCTTTTCGCTCTGAATAGACCGCACCGAGGGCCGGTACGGTGTCACCGCAAGCCACGGCGACGCGCCAGACGCCCGGTTGAGCGTCGCGTTGGCCGACGGGAAACGATTGCTTCGGGCGGGGTCGCCGTGGCGCAACTCGCGCGGCAGGCCGATCCGCTGGAGTTCGCGGATCGCGGCGCGCGGTGGAACGTCAGCGACAAGCCGGAACGGTCCTTCGATCAAGGCGTCGCGTGGATGACCGGCGCGGCGCTCGAATGGCGCACGGCCGATCGCGTGCTCGAGGGCGCCTTCGAGGCCATCGAGAACACCGACTGCGTGTTGCACTTCCTCGTGCCCAAGGAGTACCGACTGGACGCCGCTGAAATCGCCGGCAACGCGGCACAGACCGAGCGAAGAGGCGACGTGGTGCGCCTGACTTTCCACAGCCACTCGTCCGACCCCGTGCGGTGGCGTCTCGCCTTCTGAGTTGCGCTCACATGTTGCGGCGATACTGGCCGCCGACTTCGAACAGGGCCTCGGTGATTTGGCCGAGCGAGCACGAGCGGACGGTTTCCATGAGCTCCGCGAAGATGTTCCCGCCGGACAACGCCACCTTCTTGAGCCGTTGGAGCGCCTCGGGGGCCTCGCCGGCGTGGCACTTGTGAAACGCGCGCAACCGATCGAGCTGCGATTGCTTTTCTTCTTCCGTGGCGCGAGCGAGGTCGAGTCGGCTGGTTACGGCCTCGAGATCCTCATGGGCGTTGATGAAGGTGTTGACGCCGATAATCGGGAGTGAACCATCAACCTTCCGTGTCTCGTAGTAGAGCGACTCGTCTTGAATCCTGGCGCGCTGATAGCCCAACTCCATGGCACCGAGTACGCCGCCGCGATCGGCCAGTCGCCGAAACTCCTGCAATACGGCCTGCTCGACGAGTTCCGTCAGCTCTTCGATAAAGAATGAGCCCTGAAGCGAGTTTTCATTCATCGATGTGCCAAACTCGCGGTTGATGATGAGTTGGATAGCGAGGGCCCGCCGTACGGATTCTTCGCTGGGCGTTGTGACGCTCTCGTCGTACGAGTTCGTATGCAGCGAGTTACAGTTGTCGTTCAGCGCAGCGAGCGCCTGAAGCGTCGTGCGGATATCGTTGAACTGGATCTCGTGGGCATGCAGCGAACGGCCACTTGTCTGGATATGCGCTTTGAGCTTCTGCGAGCGTTCATTGGCGCCGTACTTGTCACGCATAGCCACGGCCCAGATGCGCCGGGCCACACGGTTCAGGACGGCATACTCCGGATCCATGCCGTTCGAGAAGAAGAATGAGAGATTCGGCGCGAAGTCGTCGATATTCAGGCCGCGCGACCGAAGATACTCGACATAGGTGAAACCGTTCGCCAGCGTGAAGGCCAGTTGCGTGATAGGATTCGCGCCGGCCTCCGCAATGTGATAGCCGGAGATCGATACCGAGTAGAAATTGCGCACGGCGTGTTCGATGAAGTACTCCTGGATGTCGCCCATCATGCGGAGCGCGAAGTCGATGGCAAAGATACAGGTGTTCTGGCCTTGATCCTCTTTGAGCACATCGGCCTGGACGGTGCCTCGAACGCGCTGGAGCACCCAGGCCTTGAAGCGCGCCACCTCGTCCGCGCTGAGCGGGCGGCCATATTCGGCTTCGTTCCTGGCCAGTTGTTGATCGATGGCCGTGTTGAAGAACATGGCCAGGGCAATGGGCGCAGGGCCGTTGATCGTCATCGACACGCTCGTGTTTGGCGCGCAGAGGTCAAAACCACCGTACAACACCTTCATGTCGTCGAGCGTGCATATCGAGACACCCGACGTGCCGATCTTGCCGCAGATGTCCGGTACCGTATCCGGATCGCGGCCGTACAACGTGATCGAGTCGAAGGCCGTCGAGAGCCGTGCGGCCTCGTGGCCTTGCGAGAGGTACTTGAATCGGCGGTTGGTCCGCTCCGGGTCGCCCTCGCCGGCAAACATCCGCGTCGGATCCTCGTCGCCGCGCCGAAAAGGAAATACACCGGCCGTGAAGGGAAACCTTCCCGGCAGATTCTCGCGCGTGATCCAGCGGACCTGATCGCCGGGATTCGTGTAGCGCGGCAACGCCACGCGCGAGATCTTCGTGCCGGAGAGACTGCGTCGGTGCACCGGCGTGTGGAACTCCCTGCCGCGCACGGTATAGACGATCTCGTCCTGGAGATACTGGTCGCGGACAACGGGAATACGTTCGAGGATGCCTTGCGTATCCGGTGTGAGCTCCGCCGCGAGTTGGCCGCGTTTGTCCTCCAGCGCCTTCCTCGACTCGTCATGATCCTCGCCCAGCGCCGCAATGGCCCCGTTGATCTGCCACAGGCGTTCCACGATGCCCGCCTGTTCGGCAGCTTTTTGATGATACCGCTCGACGGTGTCGGCGATCTCGGCCAGATACTGGACGCGTTCCGGCGGAATGATGGCACTTCTGACAGAGGGCATCTTGCGGTCCGAGGCCGGATAGCTCGATTGCCAGCCAGCGCCGGTACGCTGCATGAGGAGCTTGACGATCGCCTGATACAAGGCCGTCAGGCCGTCATCGTTGAACCGCGCGGCCATCGTGCCGTACACCGGCATGTTGGCGGGGTCTTCGTCGAAACGGCGGCGATTGCGCTGGTACTGCTTGCGTACGTCGCGAAGGGCATCCTCCGCGCCACGGTGATCGAACTTGTTGATCACGACGATGTCGGCGAGATCGAGCATCTCAATCTTCTCGAGCTGCGACGGCGAGCCGTAGTCCGACGTCATGACATACGCCGTCACGTCGACGTGCGGCACAATCGCCGCGTCGCCTTGGCCGATGCCGGCGGTCTCGACGATGATCCAATCGAAATCCGCCGCGCGCAACACGATCAACACCTCGCCGAGGGCGTCGGCGATTTCGGTTTGGGCGCCGCGCGTCGAGAGTGAGCGCATGTACACGCGATCGCTTCGGAGCGAGTTCATGCGGATGCGGTCGCCGAGGAGGGCGCCGCCGGATCGGCGTCGCGATGGATCAATGGAGACGACGGCGGCCCGCTTGTCCGGGAAGTCGTGGGTGAATCGCACAACCAGTTCGTCGACGAGCGAGGATTTTCCGGCGCCGCCGGTGCCGGTCACGCCCAGGATCGGGATGTTGCGGTGAATACGCCGCGAGAGCGGCTCGATCAGCCGGACCATCTGACCGTTGGCCGAGGCCTTGGCCTCCTCGACAGCGGTGATGTAGCGCGCAATCAGACCACTATTGGACGTGGTCAGTTCGTCTATCCTCTCGGCCACGCCGCTTGTCTCGCACGCACAGTCGATCGACTCGAGAATCACATTGATCATACCCTGAAGGCCGAGTGTGCGTCCGTCTTCGGGCGAGAAGATCTTGGTTGCGCCCATGGCCTCGATCTGGCGAATCTCCGCGGGCACAATCACGCCGCCCCCGCCGCCAAACACGCGGATGTGATCGGCGCCGCGTTCGCGGAGGAGTTCCATGAGGTACCGGAAGAACTCGACGTGCCCGCCCTGGTATGAACTGACGCAGAGGCCTTGCGCGTCCTCTTGGATTGCGGCGCTCACGATCTCCGCGGCCGAGCGGTTGTGCCCTAGATGGATGACCTCGGCACCGGAGTCCTGCAGGATGCGGCGGATGATATTGATGGCGACATCGTGGCCGTCGAATAGCGCCGTGGCCGTGACCACGCGGACGTGATTCCGTGGTGAGTAGGGTTCGGCTGATTTCATCTCGACACTCCGATCCGGAAGGATGCCAAAAGTGCTGTATGGTAGCACAATCGCGCCGGTCGAGTCCGCTTCGCGCGGCGGAGCTGGAATCCCCCAGGGGTTGAAGGCCATCCTTTGGCGGACCTCTCGCCCAGGGCCACCACGGAATCGATAAGGGAACGAAAAACTCCGGTGGGCTCAGGTTCGCGAGCCCACCGGAGTGGGAATGGTCCTATCGGCGCAGGCGCCTAGGCTTTCTGTCCCTTCTTCACACGACGACGCAGCATCGCCGCCAAGCCGCCGAGCGAGATGAAGCCGATGCTCACGAGCGGCAGGTCAAGCACCAGCTTGCCCGCGAGAATGATCGGCGTCAACGCCAAGCGCACCAGCGCCGCCATCACGGGGCTCTTGGCCACGACGGTAGCGATGGCCGGGCTGACGTGATAGTACGCATCGACCAGCGCCGTGCCTACCGCATTGTCGAGCAGGTACGTGTCGCGCAAGGCGCGCAGCACATCGAGGTCAGCCGCCATAGGCGTACCGTAGGCCGCCGTAGCGATGAAGCAGGGCCCACCACCGCCGCCACCGCCACTGTCGGCCGCCGCGCCGAGGATCAGCAGCGCCAGGCCAAGCAGTAACCCGAGGAGACAGCAGCACTCGCCGCCCGGCTCAGCCTTGGTGGAGTACGTGTACGCATTCTTCACGAGGACCACGTCGTTGTTGGTGTTGTTGAGGTACAACTTGAGGTCAACCACGAGCTCGATATTGTCACCCACACGTTCGAAGTCCGCGTCCTCTGTCGAGATACCCGGCACGGGCACTTCCATCTTGAACTCGGACGTGCGCGGCTCTTTCGGGGTGACCTCGGCCGACCACGGCGGCGTCGCGCTATCCTTCGAGGACGGAGCCCAGTAGAACTCCACCTTGCGGATGTTGTAGCCCAAGCCGCCATCCGGCGAGTAGATCATCATCGGGTTGTCCAGCGTCCGGCCAAGCAGGTCGCCTTCATCCTTGGCCTTGATATTGGCGTAGAAACCCTCCGGCGGGGCCGACCGCTTGCGCAGGCTGAACGCGCCGATCTCGAAGAACCGGGCATCGACATCGGTGATGAGGTCGCCCGAATTCTCGTTGGTCGGCTCGGGAATCACGTCGGAGCCCAGAACCGCCGACTGGAAGGTGGCCACGGCCGGTGTGTTGGGCAGCGGATCCTGCTGGAGCGCAGCGTAGTCGAAATCGTAGTCGTACCACGCCCACAGCGAGAGACCGTCGCGCCGCATGACCTCATGCGTCAGCGCGGTCTCAGCAGGAATCGGCAGGCCCAGGCGGCCCGGCCCGAGGTCGTCATCCTCGCGGATGTACTTCCAGTGGATCTCCTCGAAGAAGGCCGCCGCCGGCGCCGGCACAAACTCCTCTGCCAGCGGGTAATCATCCGAAGCGGGATCCACCCCCGGGTCCGCCAGGTAGTCGCTCCACCCAAGCATCGCTTTGTACATGTGGATGTCCACGTCGTACAGTCCGGGGATCTCCGTCACCGCCGGATCGCGGCCTTCCGCGGTGTTGCTGATGTACTCGCCATTGGTCCAGAACGCCTCGGCCGGAACCGGCGTCGTCCTGACCAACCCGTAGAGCTCATCCACGCGGTAGGCCAACGGGATCGGAACCGCCAAGCCGACGCTCTCGACGACCTTGGCGCCCATCTCCACGACTTCCGCAGCCAAGTCGATGCTTGTGGCACCCGGGGCTTGCACGAAGGCCGTATACATCACGTCCGTGTTCGAAGCGGCGTCCAACACGAGCTTGTGGCGGTTATACGTGAAGGCCACCTCGCCCGACGTCCACGGCACCACGCCCGCCGCCGGTTTCGTCACCACCAGCTTGCCCGGGATCGTGGCGCCGGCCGGCGCAGTCTCGAGTACCGGCAGGGCCACGTCCAACACGTTCGCGGACCACGCCAGCACCGGAACCGGGATCTGGATACCGCCCATGTCGCTCTGGAACATCACCGTGGTGTCGTTCGTGAACGCGCCTTCCGCCGTGACACCCGTTGGCAGCGAGATCTCGGACACGATGCCGCCGAACAACCATGCCTCATTGGGTGTTGCCATGAGCTTCATGAACACGGCCGTGAGCGCCTTCGGCCCGTCAACATAGATAACGGTCTTCGGGTTCGTGGCGTCGAACGAATCGGCCTTACTCAGATCCGTGAGCCGCCACCCGCCAAACACGTAACCCGGATAAGCTGTCGCCAACACATCCAGTGTGAAGCCCAGCGGATAGGAGCCTTCCAGGGGACTGCCGTCCCAGCGCGTAACAGTACCGCCCTCGATCGGATCCGAGGTCACGGACACGTTCACATCGCCAGCCGCGGCGAAGGTGCCGATCACGATCTTGTCGGCATCCATGAGGACGGTCGTCTGCGCCGCAGCGGGATCCGCCACATCCGCAGGGCCACCCGCCGCGTCCTTCCAGCCAGTGAAGATCTGCCCGGAAGCCGCCACCGCCTTCAGGTTCACGGTGCTGCCCGCGTCGAAGGTAATCGGCTCAACCGGATCGACTACCGCGTTCGCGCTGACCGTACCGTCACCGCTCTTACCGAGGGTCAATGAGTACTGGTTGCGCACAAAGGTAACGCGCACGGTCCTGTTCGCGTCCATCACGATATGCGTGGTCGCCGTGGCAGGATTGGTCACGTTGCCTTCCCAGCCGGCAAAGGCCCAGTACTCGTTAGCCGGCGCAGCCACCAGCTCGACATCCGTATACCGCGGGAACACAAGGTCTACGGAAGCAGGTGTCGTCGTCACCGTGCCGTCGCCGACCACGATGATCGAGAGTTGCACCGTGCTGGTTTCGAAGATGGCCGTAAGCGTCTTGCTGGTGTCGGTGAAGACGGTCGTAGACTGAGCGTAGCGGTCGGCAACGCCCGGGCCTCGCCATGCCCTGAACAACCAGCCGGGGGCCGGTTCCGCGCCGATAGCGTAGTTGATGTTCTTCGGCACGGAATAGATGGCGCCTGCGGCCGGCGACGTGGTACCTTCGCCTTCCACAGCCATCTGCAGGTTGACGAACTCGCCTTCGCCTTCGCCCTCGCCTTCGCCTTCGCCCTCGCCTTCACCTTCGCCCTCGCCTTCACCTTCGCCCTCGCCTTCGCCTTCGCCTTCACCCTCGCCTTCGCCCTCACCTTCGCCCTCGCCTTCACCTTCACCGCCCATTAAACAGAAGCTGAGGTCAAAGTCGCGCTGCACCACACCATCTTCAAGAAGCTGGGCGGAGACTTGATCGCCCTCCGGATCCGCCTGTCCAGTTGAGTTCAGCCAATAGAAGCTGCACGCCGCGTTGGCCGTGGCGTCGTTTGCGGCAATGCCGACCCAGATGACAGCGTTATCCTCGGGATCCAGCGGGAGCACCGGATCCAGTGTGTACTCATAACGGTAGGCGCGACACGGCGTCGCCCCGCTCTGGTCATCGTAATACAGGTCGGTGGCCGTCTTCAGCGGCATGATGCCGGAGTACATGATCAATATGTTCTCGAGATCGGGCGCGCCGTCAACGTCGGGAAGCACCACGACGTCGAAGGTCGCATCCGGGACCTCGCAGGGCTCGCCGGACTCGTCCGCATTGAAGCCCCACCAAGCAACGCCGGTGATGTCCGCCGTACCCAGCACATCGATACGGTCAACGGCCAGCGGGCCGGCCGCCGAATCGCTGATCACGACATCCCAGGCAATCTCGGGACGCGTCGGCGGCTGCGAGAGAAGCGTGCCATCCGGACACCCTTCCTCGGCCGGCTGGGCAAAGTTGCCCGTCAGGGCAATATCCGCTTCGACCGTTACGACGCGCGGATTGTCCGTCGAGCCGTCGCTCCAGTCAACAAAGGTCCAGTAGTCCGCAGCAGGCTGCGGCGTGATGGTGACGACCGTGCCATAGTAGTAAATGTTCGGCAACACGTCGGGGAGCGGGTCCAACGTAAAGTCGCCGCCGTAAACCGGATTGGCGGTCAGGTCCAGCGCGAAGGACTGATGCTGGAAGTTCGCGGTAACGAGGTTGTCACCCGCCTGAAGCGTGATGGTGGTGGCCGCCTCCATCGCATTCGCCACGTTGCCCACCCAACCCGAAAACGTCCAGCCGGTGGCGGGAACGGCTAGGAGGGACACCTCGTCGCCTGCGAAGTAGGGCGGACCATCGCCGAGCGCCTCCGCCGTACCGCCCTCGGGCGGATCGGCCTGAACCGTCAGGTTTGCGGTCTCACGGAACGTCACGGTCACGACGTTGATGCCGCCGGCCAACGCGAAGGCGGTCGTCGCCACATCGGGACTCTGAACGTTATCGCTCCAGGAGTAGAAGCCCCAACCACCGGACGCTTGGGCGACGAGGGTTACCGTGTCGCCGGCGTAGTACGGGCCATCGGCCGGGATGACGTCCACACCGCCGGAGCCTACGACATTCACCTGGATCGTAGCCAGTTGTCGGAAGTTGGCGACCAACACATTGGCTCCCGCCGCCAGTTGGATCCGATTATCGGGTAGGAGGGCATTATCCATGACATCGCCCGTCCAACCCGCGAAATCCCAACCATCCGCCGGCTGTGCGAGAACATTGATGATCTCCGTTGCGTGGCCTTCTTGGTAAGGCGGCGTGGCCAAGCAGCCTGCGGCCTGAGCCGCCGCCGGACTCACCGTGACGGTCAGCGTGGCCGGGGCCGTGTTGAGCTCGAACAAGGCCAACAGCCCGTTGTTGCCCACGCCCAGCGTCGCCGTCGTGGAAGGACTCACATCGGATCCGAGGAGCGGATACTCACCGGTCTGCTTCTGCCAGCCGGCGAACACCCAGTTGCCTGTGGCTGTGGCGGCGATATTCACGATATCGCCCGCGTGACCGTCGTACGAGGCGGGCGTCGCCGTGCAACCTTCGTCCGCGGCCTGCTGCGGCGAAACGCCGATGGTCAGCGAGGCGGGGGCCGTCTGCACGAAATTCGCCGTGATGACGTAGTTTCCGCTCATGGTCAACGCAGTCGTCGCACTGTTCACGTCAACGACCGTTCCGGTATCGCCCGTCCAATTGACGAATTCCCAGCCATCCGCAGCCGTAGCGCTAATCTGAACGTTCTGACTCCATGGATGCTGACCTGCCGGTTCGCCAGCCGGGACCTGCTGAACCGTACCCCCCGCGGGGTCATTGACGTTCAGCGTCAGCGTGTACAGCTTCTGGGCGAAGACCGCCGTAACGGTCTGGTCCTGATCCATAACCACCGACGTGGGGTTGGCATTTACGTTGCTAACGTTTCCAATCCAGTGAGAGAACGCGTACGCGTCATCGCTGAACGCGGCGGCGGTGAGCGTAACGGTCTGGCCGTCCGGCTGTTCGCCGCTCGGGCCGCTCGCGGGGAGTTCCTCGATCTGGCCGACGCCTTCCGGATCGACGAGCAGCGTCAGCGTATTGGGCTCGGGTCCCAGGAAGGGCGCGAACAGGCACAGCTCGGTCGCCTTGACCTGAATGTTCGCGGCCGGTCCCGCAACGCGCTGATCGTTACTCTGATACAGCGCGTCCTCCCACGCAAAGGTGCCCGGAACAAGCTCGGGCTCATCCCAGATGACCGTCGCAGTGCCCGCGAGGTTATCGGCGATGTGCGTGGGGAAGGTGGCCACACGGGCGTAGTGATACGTCGGGATATCGAGTCCGGTGAACGTGATCGTCATCGGAGCCGAATCCGGGAGCGCAGTGCTCAACTCGGAGTACTCGGTGCCCGTGCTGTAGATGATGCTCGCTTCGACGAACTTGGCGCCATCGGCAAGCCCGGCACCCAGCGGAAGGCGGCTGGGATCCAGGACCTTGGTCGCCCACTGCGCGGCGGTTCCGGAACTCAACGCATCCACCATGTCCGCCAAGCGGTTAGCCTCGACGACCTTGACGAGCAGTTGGGCCTCGGGATAGACAAACCCGGCAGCCTGCATCCGCTGCAGGCTGGGTGCGGCCACGTAGCCGCCGTCAAACGCGAGGACGACATCCGCCAGGGGATCGGCCTTCGCCGCTTGATCCAGGTTGATCATGCCGACCCAGGCTGGCTGGCCGCTGCTGGTGATTCTGTCCATGCCAATCCACATTTCGCTGGGCCCAACGGTTCCGAAGGGGTCATCCGGGATACCGTTGAGATCCGCATCCGAAGCGGCGACAAAATCGAGGTCGAAACCGGTGGTAATGGTGGGCAGCGACGAGGCGTCCAGGGCCATTGCGGTGGTATAGATGCGATAGGCCAAAGCGGTTTCCGCCAGCGGCCCGAGCAGGTCGAGACCGACCGCGAAGGGATACTCGGTCGGGGTGCCCAAGCTGACGGCGGGGCCACCTGGCACCAAACCGTCGTAAAGGCTGAACGCCACATTGTCGGTATCGGCCACGTCGTCGGGCTCAACCCACAACGTCAACGGCGCGGTAACGGCGGTATCCGGGACCTTGATCAGAACCCCATCATTCACCGAGATGAGCGGCGCGCTGTTCAACGCCTTAAGCCCGAGCACCATGTTCAGCAAGTCGACCATGTCCACTCGGTCGTCGTTGCCGTCGGCGCCTACGCCGCCGGGACGTTGTGATGGCACCAGGCCAATGGCAAAAGCCAAGACCATCATCACGGTTACGAGCCCCGCCAGAACCAGTTTCTTTCGACTCCCCATGACCCCTGTCTCCTTAACGGTTTTTCCCAAAAAGGATCTGCTTCTCCGTCGAGTCACTCAACGCAAAAGGCTCCTCTATCCGCCGCCAACTCACGCCCTAAGTCGTGCATACTTAAAACATTCAACACCCGAAGAAGCGCAAAACGCACCTCTTCCTCAGTTCCTAAGAGTATCGCATTATAGAGCAGAATGCAAGTAGTGTCAACCTCGGAATCCAGCTTTTCTGCTGGCGAAAACGTTACGGCGCCGTTTCCTGCGAACGCTCCGGTGCTTCATCCGACCCGACAGGCCGCCGGCCCGTCCTTACCGCCATCATATACACAACAACCGCGCCAACAACAAATACCAGGCTGATCGCCTGCGCGACGGTCAAGCCAAAGATGGACCGGGCGCTGTCGCCACGGTAGAACTCGACCACGAAACGGAGGCATCCGTACAGGAAGAAATACTGAAGGGAAACGACCCCGTCGAAAGCGTGTTTTCGTCCCAACTGCCATTTCAGAACCACGAAGATTGTCGCAAGCCCAAGCACCATGTACAACTGCGTGGGATGCACGGGCAGCGACTCCGCCGCCCCGGAAGGGATGAGCCCCTCTTTGGCCTGAATGTAATGGGCGGGGCTGTGCTTGGGAAATTGAACCGCCCAGGGCAAGTCCTCGGCGACGGTGCCCCAACAGCAACCGTTGAGGAAACAGCCGATGCGCGTGATGCCCTGCCCCAAGGCGAGGTATGGCGCGGCGATGTCTCCGGTTCGGCAATAGCTGAAATGGTTGCGCGCCACATAGGCGGCGGCCCCGGCGATACCGCCGATCAAGCCGCCGTAGTACACCAGGCCCGGCTCCCATATGAGCACCGCTCGCCAGACGTCCTTGACTTGCCCGAATTGCAGAATCCAAAACAGCTTCGCGCCAATGAGGGCGCCCAGGAAGCCGCACAATCCCGCATGGGGCGTCAGGGGAAACGCTCGCTCGCCCCGATTCGCTTCGTGCACCGAGAGCAGAGTCCCGACGATGAATGCCACCGCGAGGGCCGTAACGTACGACCCGAACTGGAGGGATCCGATCTCGAACAGGGTGGGCCGCATAGGCGCAGGATATCCTCACCGACACCGCGCGTTCGCCTTGCGCTTGCCCGCCAGGGCAAGCGCAAGTACAACGAGCCCTATCGAGCATACATTGGCGCCCGCGTACCCGCCCTCGGCGCCCTCCGCCTTGCGACTCATCGCTCCCTGGGCCACCGGACTCAGGTCACTCTCCACGTGGCCACTATTTCTGGCTCGAACCCAGTAGTAATAGATGTCACCCGAAGTAGTGCTAAGGGAGAAACACGCTAATGCGCCGCCCGATGCGGCTGAGGTATCGAGATAGGAGGTCTCCGTTTGCCAGCCCGTGCCCAGCGGCGCGGCGTTCGCGGGGTCGCTGTCCTCACTCCGATACACGCGATACTCGACGCTGGCCCCCGCGATGGGATCCCATTCGATGAGAATACCGGCGGGGTGGTCGCTCTCGGAAGCACGCACGTTGGTCGGCGCGACGGGAAGCCAGTTCACGGTAACGACGCCCTCGCCGCTCAGCCCGCTCGAGTTGCCGGTGGCCGTAATCGTCGCCGTTCCCTCGGCAAGGCCATTCACGAGCCCGCTCGCCGACACCGTGGCCACACCGGGATCATCGGTAGTCCAGGAAAACGTGACGTCGTCCGGCTCGGTCGAAACGGCCGCCAGTTGAATCGTCTGTCCCATGTAGACCTCGGCCGGGCTCGGCGTAACCACCACATACGGCTCGGCCACGACCTGGATCTCGGCCGCGCCCAGCCGGCCGCTCCCGTTGGCGAGTGCGGTGATGTACGCGACGCCGGGGGCCTGCGCCGTAACCTGGGCCGTTGTGCCCGAGGTCTGAGCGACCGTGGCGATGGTGTCGTTCGAGGTTCCGAAGGTGAAGGCGGTATCGCCCGCCAAGTCGCTCGTGGCCGCCACCTGGGTCGCGTGGCCGGTCACCAGCAACAGCGGCGACGGCGTCACGTGGATGAGCGAGGAGTACACGACATACACCGCCGAACGACCCTCGGCGCCACTGCTGTTGGCGAAGGCAGACACGGACACCGCCCCAATACCGTTTCCTGTGACCAGGCCCGTCGCCGACACGGTCGCGACCGCATCATCGGTTGACACCCAACTGAAACCGGTATCAAGGGGATCGCTCGACAGGGCCACCATCTGCAACGTTTGGCCGACCTCCACCTCGCCGGGATTTGGGCTCACCGTAACCATCGCCTCGCCCCCCACGACGATTTGGCCCTCGGCAACGTGCACATCGAGGCGGCCCGCCGCCGGCGTCGTGGCGGAGGCGTCCGTCCATCGCAACGGCACAACGCCATCCGCCACGGAGGATGCAATGTCGAACCGGATCGCCACCAAGTATCCGTCCGCAATGGTAGTGAGCCCCCCATATATAATGAGTTTTATGAAGCCTTCGCCGGCGTTGAATCCCACCGTCTTGTCCGCATCCTCAACCACCTGACCGGACGCGACATCTACGGCCTCCACGAGCGTCCCGTCGAAAAGAAGACCCAAAACCAGTGTCGAGACGTCCTCCCCGCCCGTATCCATGGCAACATCAACGTACACGGAACCCCCGGCTTCCCCGCGCACCGGATCGAGCGTGAGCGTCACCGCCGTCGCGCCCGCCACCCCACACAGGCACGCCATCACCCCTGCACTGATCAGCAACGCAGGCCGCGCCCGCCGCCGTCCGGCCCCCCGAGAATCAATCCATTGCCTCATTCGCTCGCTCCGCTCCCAAAGGGGTTGTCCCGTGGATTCCATCACACCGGAGACTGCCAAAGCTCCTCGGGCGACTCCATTCAGGTTTTACCACCGACCAAACCCATCGTTACAGGACGGGCCGCCTGCCCTCCGGTCGTCGTGCCCACGGCGCTGATTGGACATCGCCGCCGCACACATCCATCGGGCCAAACACTAGCCCACCCGCCGGATCCCTGTCAAGAAACGAGCGGAATCGCTGCCTCCTAAGACGGCCCCACCACCATCTTCCACCGCACGGTAGACAGCCCGGATGCCGGGGGGGACCACCCTGGCCGGCACCGGATCCTAGGGCGTTCCGCCATCGCCAAGGGCTTGCTCGAGCAAATCGATGGAGAAGGTGCGGGGGGCGAGGAAACGTCCATCGCGAACCGCGCCGATGTACTCGAGCAGCCAGACCCGGGACATCTCGGCGCCCAGGCGACGGGCCAGCGCGTCCACCACGAGGTCGGGCGCTTGAGGCGCCAAGGGAATCCGCTCGCCCTGCCAGACATACTGGTGGGACAGTGCCTTGTGCAGCACCTTGCTGCGCGAGGTGCGCTTGACCATGCCGCGACAGGTCAGGAAACGGATCCGCACGGCCCCCGACCTCGGATGCGTCGCGAGGAGATCCCCGTCGCAGAGATCGGGCATCTCGATGGCGTCGTGCGAAGCCGGGTTGTAGGTGGCCGCCACCAGCGCGACCACCTGCGCCTTGATCGCCTGCGTCTGGGCCGGGGTAAGCGGCTGCGGCGTCGGCCCCGGTAGAAAGAAGGCATCCCGACGCCCCACGCCGAGTTCGTGATAGCCGACGGGCCAGCGGGCCATATACGCATAGATATCCCGGCCGCCACCGGCGCGCCGATACCGGTCGGGCAGGTGAAGGGTGCCGCCGTTCAGCACCGCTAATACGGCATCCGGCGTCCGTCGAGCCAACAGGGCAAGGTTGGCGCGTTCCGCCGCCATCCGGGCGCTGTACGGCTCGGCATCCTTCGCAACGACAAACGCGAACAGGGCCTCCTTTCGCGTGGCGGTAGCTGCGCGCACGCGGAAGACAAGCTTAGCCGATGTCTCCGTGAAGAACTCGAAGGACAACCGCTCGATGGGGGCTTCACCGGTGACGTGTCGCACACTCGACAGAATGAAGCGTTCCCCGCGCTGTAAGGCGAATTCCGTGGCGCTGGCCAACGTCTCGAGTTTGAAGAAACGACGCGCGACGCCCTCGGCGGCATCGATTCCACGCCACGTCACCCGCGGGATGCTCGATGCCTGACCACGGCCGCGGGGCGATCCGCACCGGCCTCTCCTTGCCTGTCGAACATCCGTTTTCTGTGCTGGCTTGCGTGCCATCGCCTGCGGTCTCCTCTGCCGTGTATCCGAAATCCGTTTCGTCATCCGAGTATGAGGCCCTACGCCGGGGATCTCGAATCGGTCCGACATGGCCGATCAACCCACCTTCTCGTAGAAGCCGGCGGCGTGCTCCCGCGCATTGCACCAGAATACCAAGGCGCCGGATGACCCGGCCAAACACCTGCTCACGCTATTGCGCGTTCCGAATCACCTGCGCGTAGAACTGAATCGCTTCGAGATAGCGGTCTATCGCCACGCGCTCGTCGACGCCGTGGATCATATCGAGGTCGTCGGCCGTAAACCAGAACGGCGAGAAGCGGTAGAGATCGTCCGCAAGGTCGACATAGTGCTTCGAGTCGGTACCCCCGATCTGGAGGCCCGGCGCAACAGATACCTCGGGCCACACCTGGCGGATGCTCTTCGACAAGCACCGAAACGCCTCGTTCGTGTGGTCGGAAACCTTCGAGGGCTCGGTGCGCTCTTCGCGGGGCGCAACGGAGACCCGCGGATCGTCGATCACCTTGCACACCCGTTCGAGCACCTCCTCAACTGAATCGCCGGGCAGAAGACGGAAGTTGACGGCGGCCGAAGCCCCCGCCGGCAGCACGTTCTCCGTCTCGCCCGCCCGGAAGATGGTCGCCGCGGTCGTTGTCCGGAGACCGGCATTTGTGGCAGGCGACGCCTCCATCTGCCGCTGAACCAACGGACGGAACAGCCACAGGTTGGCGAAAACGAGGCGCATGGGAAACCCCATCTCAGGGCCGGCATACTCGAACATCGCGCGCGCCGGCCCGGACAGGGCCGCCGGAAAGGGGTGTTCCTCGAGACGGGTGATCGCCTTGGCGAGAATACCGATGGCGGTCTGCGCGGGTGGCTGCGATGAATGGCCGCCCGTGGTCTTGACGTCAAGGTTGACGGTCAGGTATCCCTTCTCGGCCACGGCCACCAGCGCCAAGGGCCGCGCCATACCCGGCACAATCCCGTCCGTGATGACGAGCCCCTCATCCAGGCAAAAGGCCAAGCGGATACCGCGTGAGGCCAATCGTGCGGCGATCGCACCCGCCCCTCCGTCCCCACCAACCTCCTCGTCGCAGCCGAACGCGAGGTAGAGGGTTCGGGCAGGCCGGAAGCCGGAAGCCAATAACGCCTCAACGGCCTCGAGGATGGCCAGCATCGAGCCCTTGTCATCAACGGCGCCCCGGCCCCAAACGCACCCCTCCGTTACTGCGCCCGAGAACGGAGGTTGCCGCCATGGCCCATCGTCTTCGGAAGCAGGGACCACATCCATGTGCGCCAGGAACAGAAAGGGCGCCTTGGCCTCATCGCGGCCATGCCACGTGTAGAGAAGCCCGAGATCATTAACCACTTCCCGGTCGAGCGCGGCATGCACGTTGGGGAATCCATGCTGAATCGCCTCGTGCAGGCGCCGGAACTCGGACGCATCCATGCGGTCCCGATCACGATACGAGATTGTGCGGCACCGGATTGCCGCCGACAGACGTTCGACCGCGCCTTGCCCATCGACGGTCACTGCCTCGAAAGGGCTCGGCGAAAGCTGCAGCGACCGCATCGCCATCGTCCGCCCGAGCGCCACGGCCAACAGGAGGGCCAGCGCCAGGATCACGCCTGCTCCGATTCTCCTGGTCATCTTCGATCATCCTTCCCGGCGTCGTTCTTCCGTTCTCGGGCATGCACGCCGCGAACGGCCAAGACCGTCTTCAGATATTCCCTCAGCAACCGCTTGAGTGCGCTCAACTGCTCGGGACCCGTGGGCCCCGTGCCGTAACCGTCTTGGTCCGATCCTGCCAGCAAGAAGTGCCCACAGACAATCCAGGGCACAAGCCGAAGGACCGACTCCGGCTCGACCACGGGGTGAAGGATACCCCTGTGCTCGGCCATCGTGAGCAGGTCACGCACCTTGGCAATAATCACAGACCCACCCTCCGGTTCCGGTTCGTCCACCTGCTCCACAGGGTCCGTCCAGCGACGCACGTACAGCCGGGCGCGAAAAGGATTTCCCCCAAGGAAGTCGACGAAAGCCTCTAGGAACTGACTCAGCAGCTCCAAAACCGCGCCCGGCTCACCCGCCGGCGCATCGCCCAAACGCCGATCCACCTCGTCCAACGCCGCAGCTTCGGCATCGATCAGACGCCGACAGATCAAGCCGTACAGCTCATGTTTCCGGCCCACATGATGATGGACCGTGGCGATATTCATGTCGGCCGCTGCGGCAATCTGACGAGTGGTCACAGCGTGATAGCCGCCCTGCGCAAAGAGGCGTTCGGCCGCTGTCAGAATGCGTTCGATACTGGGGACTGAGGCGGTTGACATATGGCGATGACCAACGTGTTTTGCGTCAGACGCGCAACTATGAGCGGGGGAAAAATCAATCAATCGATTGATTTCGTCGCCGCCTGCTGATAGTATCCTGCCGGCAGGTCCCATTGTCAAGACCAGAAAAACTCGTTGCAGTTTTGGTGGGGACTTGTGCTATACTTAGCGCGGGCTGGGCAAGCCGTTGGGTCGCGTCCAGCATGGGTTGCTTGTTTTGGTTGGACGTGTTGTTGTGGTTGGATGTGTTGTCATTGGGCTTAGGACTTGTACGTTCGCAACTAGGGAGTGAGAAAAGGATGAGGAATCGTAAAGGGTTTACGCTGATCGAACTTTTGGTCGTGATCGCCATCATCGGTATCCTGGCGGCGATCCTGCTTCCTGCGCTGGCACGCGCTCGGGAAGCGGCGCGGCGGTCGAGCTGCGCCAACAACCTCAAGCAATGGGGTGTGGTTTACAAGATGTACGCCAACGAGTCGGAAGGCGGAAAGCTTCCCACGTTGCACCTGACGGTGCCGGACAGTGTGTTGGACGATGCGCGGTTGGCGGCTATGCCTCGGGTGACGAGCGTTTGGCCGGAGTACTTGACCGACCTGAATATCTGTTTCTGTCCGTCCAGCGCGCGCGGCAATTCTATCGAGGGTTGGCTGGATGACAACGGCCAGATTGATCCCGATGAAGTGGAAGATGACTGGACCGACTGCGACTATGCCTACCTGAGCTGGGTGTTGGATCGCTGCGGAACAGACGTCGACCCGACCGGCGTTCCGGCGTCGGGCGCCATCGCGCTGCTTCAGAGTCTCGTCTCATTCGACACGGAGGATGTTCACGATCCGAACGCCGCGGTTCCGCAGCAGTTGAACGCGGCCTTCAATACGTTGATTAACCTTGCCCTTCAAGCGGTAGGGAATCCCGGCGCTGTCGGTGCGTCGACCGTCGAAGACGCGGCCGTGATCGTGTCCGACGCAGATCTGCAGGTTCCCCAGCCGTGGGGCAATGGCGGCGGCACGGTAGTCTATCGTCTGCGCGAAGGTGTCGAGCGGTTCTCGATTCACGACGTTGCGAACCCCTCGGCCAGCGCCTTGCCGCAGAGCGAGATCTTTATCATGCTCGACACGTTCTCTTCGGGAACGGGCGGCAACATCAAGTACTGTAACCACGTGCCGGGTGGCTGCAACGTGCTGTACATGGACGCCCACGTCGAGTTCGTCAAGTACAAAGCGAAAGTGCCCGTGGACGAGCGCGTCGCCGCGCTGCTGGGCGCGTTGTTGAACTAGACCATTCCACTGAGGCACCGAACGGCCAAGTCGAACGTAAACGGCCGGAACCCCAGAGGTTCCGGCCGTTGTTCTTTCGGCGGCGGGTCCCCTGCGGGCCCGAGGGCATCCGGTTGTCATCTCCACGGTGTGGCCAAGCTCGGGCCAGAGTTGTCCCGATGCTGGATCGCGCTATCTTGAGCCGGTCACGGTCGGTTCTGTAGATTCAAGCGGGATCGTGTAGCCCCGAGCGACCTCGCTCGGAAGCCAGCGGACGGACGTGTGACACTCAAGCGATTAGTCAGCGACTACGGCATGGTGCTGGTCCTGCTTGGACTGTGCGCCCTGTTCAGCATGCTCACGCTGAAGGTACAATCCCCCACCAGCGAGGCTGCCCTCTCCGCGTTAGCAGGGCAGATCGAACACGCCTTCGGGAAGTCGGATACCATTCTGATCGTGGGCGCGACCAACAAGGAATCCGCGCCATTCGCGGAGAAGCTGGGACTCACTCTCGAGGCCTCGGGCTTCGCGGAGACGCGCGTGATAGTCGGGACGCCACGCGAGGCGCGTCTGGCCCTTGACGCGGTCCGAGCCGAAGGCGGCGGCGTCGCGGCCATTGTGGCGGGCGGCGACGTCGGGCAGTGGGGCGTCTTCGATGGAATACCGGAGCAGTATCCCGAGTTCAAGGACTGCCGAATCCTGATACCGGAATCGCGCATCTGGCCGGACTTCCTCAAACGGTCCAACCTCTTGGCGATCGTGGATCGCATCGTGGTGATCGCGGTAATCGCCATCGGCATGACCATGGTCATCTTGACCGGCGGAATCGACCTGTCCGTAGGAAGCCTCCTCGCCCTATCCGCCGTGATCGGCGCGATGGTCATGAAGCACTTGGGTGGCGCTGAGGCCCCCGGTTGGGCGGTCGCAGTGGGGTTCCTGGCCGGCATATCGAGTTGCGGCCTCATCGGCGCGCTGGGCGGATGGCTAGTGACGCGGTTCAAGGTGCCGCCCTTCATCACCACACTCGGCGTGATGATGATGGCGCGGGGCTTGGCGTTCCTACTCACCGGGGGGTTCTCGATCTACCAGGTGCCGCGCGCGCTGCCCTGGCTCGGCCAGGGCAGAACCGCCAGCGTTCCGAACACGGTCATTCTCTTGATCCTGCTGTATTCCGTAGCGCACGTCTTCATGGCGCACACGCGGCTCGGCCGGCACATCTATGCCGTCGGCGGCAACGAGGAGGCCGCGCGGCTTTCCGGCGTGCGGATCGGCTTCGTGATCGTGTTCGTATACGCCGTGAGCGCCCTGGCCGCCGGCCTCGGCGGCTGCATTCAGGCTTCGCAGATCAACACCGGAACGCCGAACATGGGCACCATGTACGAGCTCTACGTCATCGCCGCCGTGGTCGTCGGAGGCACGAGCCTCTCCGGCGGTTCCGGCCGAATCCTCGGGACGCTCATCGGCGCGTTCATCATCTCCGTGATCCAGAACGGCATGAACTTGCTGGGCCTCGAAAGCTACACGCAACAAGTGGTGCTCGGCGCGGTGATTCTGTGCGCCGTACTCCTGGATAAGGCGCGCTTCGGCGGCCTGACGAAACGACTCAAGGGTAGTCTCGAATGAACCGGTACAAGGAGAACCGACCATGAACAAACGTGCCGTGGTCGCCCGTGCAACCCTGGCGGTTGCCGCGATGGCGATCCTCGCATCCTGTGGCCCTGCGCCCCAGCAAACGGATCCGCAAACGCCGACAGCCGGTAGAGGCAAGATCGGCGTCACCTGCATGGATCTCACGAATCCCTTTTTCAAATTGATCGGGAACGTCATGGAGCAGAAGGCCGCGGAATACGGCTTCGAGGTCGTCGTGCTCAGCGGCGAGATGGATCCGGCCAAGCAGAACAGCCAGTTGGCCGATTTTGCCGCCCAAGGCTACGACGCGATCTTCCTCAATCCCGTCGACTCGAAATCCGCGGGCGAAGGGGTCAAGAAGGCCGCCGAAGCCGGCATCCCCGTATTCACGTACGACGTGCAGGTCACTGATGACGAGGCGAAAGGCCTCATCGTTTCGCACATCGGCAGTGACAACTACCAAGGCGGTCGCTTGGCGGGCGAAAGCATGATGAAGATCACCGGAAACAAGGGCCGGATCGCGATCATCGGCTATCCGGAAGTGACGTCCTGTATCTACCGCGTCCAAGGCTTCAAAGACCACCTCAAGGAAAACAACAGCCCGATCGAGATCGTGGCCGAACTCAGCGGGAGAGGAAACCGCAACGACGCCTACGCCGTCGCTACCGACATTCTCCAGGCGCATCCGGACATCGTGGCCATCTTCGCCATCAACGATCCCTCGGGCCTGGGCGCCCACGCCGCCATTGTGAAGGCCGGAAAGGCCGAGCAGATCGCCATCATCGCCTTCGACGCCTCGCCTGCCGGAAAGCAGGCGGTCTTCGAGAAGAAGCTCTTCGACTCGCCTCAGCAGTTTCCGAGAGAGATGGCCGAGGGCACCGTCGACGCCTTCATCAAGTACCGAAACGGGGAAGACGTACCCGAGAGCATCTTCATCCCGTGCGCCCACTACTACTATGAGGACTCGGTCAAGGACGAAAGCCGTGTGGCCGAGCAATGGTAGCCGACGTAACACGCGTCTGCTCTGTCGGTTTTGCGGCGGATGAATCAGAAGGACAATAGGCACGTGAGTACGGTGGATACCAGGATGATCAAAGGCTTTCTCCGCGGAGTGGTGATTATGGTGATCATGACAAACGGATGGGCGGCGGCGGACGTAGCGCCATGCGGACTGCGCTGCGAATACCTGTCGGATCCCAACGGTATCGACGTGGTGACGCCACGATTGAGTTGGCGGATCGAGTCCGACGATCCAGTCGCGCGCGGCATAGCGCAGACGGCCTACCAGATCCTGGTGGCGTCGTCACCGGACAAGCTGGATGCCGACATCGGCGATCTCTGGGACACCGGCAAGATGGACGATGGCGAATCGCTACATCACGCCTATTCCGGCACGGCCCTCGTTTCGGGCGCAGCGGCCTTCTGGAAGGTCCGTGTCTGGTATGGCGGCGACACCCCGAGTGCATGGAGCTCGACGGCGCGCTGGAGGCAGGGCCTGTTGCACCGCGAAGACTGGGCCGGCCAATGGATCGGTTTCCCCGGTGAGCGGCCCGCGGACACGACCGATCCGAATCCGGTGAATCCACCATCGCCCTTGCTTCGGCGCGCGTTCTCGGTGGCCGGCCCGGTAAAGCGGGCAACGCTCTACGCAACGGCGCGCGGTCTCTACGAGTGCCGCCTGAACGGCCAGCGCGTAGGCGATCACCAACTAGCGCCGGAATGGACAGACTACGGCCAGCGGATCCAGTACCAGACCTACGACGTCACCGATCTGATTCGCGAAGGGGAAAACGCCGTCGGGGCCACGCTGGGCGATGGCTGGTACTTGGGCCGCATGGGACCGATACGTTGGGACAAGACGTTTCCGCGGCGCGGCGTGTACGGCCCTCACCGCCGCTTCCTGCTCAGACTCGACATCGAGTACGCGAACGGCACCACCCAGGCCCTCGTTTCGGATGGCGGCTGGAAGGCTACGGACGACGGTCCCATCCGCAGCGCGGACAATTTCATCGGTGAAATCTACGACGCACGAAAGGCACACCCAGGCTGGGATTCGTCCGGATTCGACGACAGCGCCTGGGAGACCGTTGTCACCGAGCCGCTGGACGATACGCCGCTGGTCGCGCAGATGAACGAGCCCATTCGCGTGATCGCCGACATCCCAGCCATCGCGGTCACAGAGCCAAATCCGGGCGTATACGTTTTCGACATCGGCCAGAACATCGCCGGTTGGTGCCGCATCCGGGTAACGGGCGAGGCCGGCCGGGAAATCGTGCTGCGCCATGGCGAGATGCTGAATCCCGACGGAACGCTTTACACCCAGAATCTCGGCATGGCGATCCAGACAGAGCGGTACACCCTGGCCGGAGGCGGCGAGGAGGTCTTCGAACCTCACTTCACCTACCACGGTTTCCGGTACGTCGAAGTGAACGGCCTCATGGAGATGCCCGACGCCGCGATCCTGACCGGCCGCGCCGTGGCCTCCGACGCGCCCAACACCATGCATTTCGAATGCTCGAACCCGATGCTCAACCGACTCGTCTGCAATGCCCTCTGGTCGCAGCGCGGCAATATGCATAGCACGCCCACCGACTGTCCGCAGCGCGATGAACGAATGGGCTGGATGGGGGACGCCCAGGTGTTCGCGCAATCCGCGATACTGAACATGGACATGGCGGCCTTCTTCACGAAATGGATTCAGGATATCCGCGACGCCCAGGCCACCGATGGTAGTTTCCCGGATATCGCGCCCCATCCGTGCGGACGGGACGTACGCTTCAAGAACGCGCCGGGCTGGGCGGATGCCGGCGTGGTCGTTCCGTGGCGGCTCTATCAGAACTACGGCGACGTCGAGGTGCTGCGCCGTCACGTCGACGCCGCCAAGCGCTTCATCGACGGAGTGAAACGCGACAACCCGGATCTCATTTGGCGCAACAACGTCGGCAACAACTACGGCGACTGGCTCAACGGCGACACCATCATCGCCGAGGACTACCCGAAGCAGGGCGGCGCGCTCGACAAAGAGATCTTCGCGACGGCCTTCTTCGCCCATTCGACGTCGCTCGTGGCGCGCATGTGCGAGGTCTTGGGCCAGGAAGAGGACGCCAAGCGCTACGCGGCACTGGCGAATGGAATCATCGTTGCCTTTCGAGCGCACTTCGTCGAGGGCAGCATCGTGAAGGGCGACACGCAGGCCGGTTACGCGATGGCATTGCACTTCGACCTCTTGCCGGAGGCCGTGCGCCCCGAGGCGGCTCGCCGCATGGTCGAGGCCATCCACCGCTATGATGACCGGATCTCAACCGGTTTCCACAGCACCTACCGCATGATGTTCGAGCTCAGTCGGTGGGGCTACGGCGACCTGGCCTACAAACTGGTGGAGAGCCTGCGGTTTCCCTCGTGGGGCTATAGCATCGAGCAAGACGCCACAACGATCTGGGAGCGCTGGGACGGCTACGTAAAAGGCCGAGGCTTCCAGAATCCCGGCATGAACTCGTTCAATCACTATGCCATTGGCGCGGTGGTGGAATGGATCTATCGAAACGTGGCCGGTATCAATCCGGACGACGCCCAGCCCGGCTACCGACACCTCATCATCCGGCCTCGGCCGGGCGGCAGCCTGACGTCGGCACGCTGCACGTACGAATCCATCCGCGGCCCCATCCACAGTGCCTGGACACGCGATTCCGGGACCTTTCGCATGGAAGTCGCCATACCACCCAACACGACCGCCCTGATCTGCGTGCCGGCGAAAGACGCCGACGGAGTGCGAGAAGGCGCAGGACCGGCTGCGGAATCGCCCGGCGTGGTCTTCGTCAAAATGGCGGATGGCGCGGCGGTATATGCCGTGGGCTCCGGTCACTACACCTTCGAAACGCCGATCATCGAATAAGCGACGGCCATAGAATGTGCCGGTGCCCGGCGCGTATCATGAACGTATGCGTTCCGGACGGTACAACGTGTTGGTAGTCTTGGGGCCAACAGCCTCGGGCAAGACGCGGCTGGGCGTCGAACTGGCGCGCGCGTTCAACGGCGAGATCGTGTCTGCCGACTCGCGTCAGGCGTATCGCGGCCTCGATCTCGGCTCGGGCAAGGACCTCGCCGAGTACACAGCGGGCGGCGCGCCGGTGCCGTACCACCTCATCGACATTGTGGAGCTCGACGTCGAGTTCAGCGTCTTCGACTTCCAGCACCGATGCTTCGACGCCATCGAAGCCATCGCGGCGCGGAACCGGTTACCGGTACTTGTCGGCGGCACCGGCCTCTACCTCGAGGCGGTTCTGAGCCGCTATCGAATGGTGGAAGCACCTCCGAATGCCGCCTTGCGCGCCGAGCTGGCCGGCGCATCCCACGCGGCGCTGATCGCGCGGCTGCTCCATGTCAAACCGGATCAGCACAACACCACCGACCTCGTCGAGCGGCATCGGATCCTCCGTGCCATCGAGATCGCCGAGTACGCCCGCGACCACGAACCGGAACCGGCGCCGGATTTGCGGCCGCTCATTCTGGGCACGCGCTGGCCGCGGGAGGAACTCCGGCAGCGGATCTATCGCCGGCTCGTCGAGCGCCTCGATCAAGGGATGATCGACGAAGTCGCTGCGTTGCATGCCTCGGGTGTTCCGTGGCCACGCCTCAAGCTGCTCGGACTCGAGTATCGCCACATCGCCCGTTTCCTCGAGGGAGAGATCGCCGACAAGGGCGCCCTCGTCGACGGCCTGGCTATCGCGATAGGCCAGTTCGCAAAGAAGCAGGAGACTTGGTTCCGGCGCATGGAGCGGCGCGGGACTACCATTCACTGGATCGACCGAGCGGATGTCGATGCGGCACGTCGAATCGTCGCCGCCGAAGGGTCTTGAACACGATGCGCCGGGGTGCGATAAGCCGATACCTGTCGAGGCACGCGGATCTCGATACGCGCCCCCTGGTATCGCTATCCACGAACGGCATTACGCAGGCCGTCGTGATTCCCGCACTGGCCGAGGCCGAGTACCTCTTCGACACCTTGCGTAGCCTCGAGGCCAACGCCGCCTACGAACGCGAACGGACACTCGTGATCGTGGTTATCAACAACGGGGCTGAACCCCACGCCGCTGCCACCGCTATCGCCGAGAACCAGGCGACGCTCCGCCGCCTCGATGCGGTGATGCGGCGTAGCACGGCTCTTCGCCTCGCGTACGTCGATGCGTCGTCGCCCGGGGTCGAGCTACCGCCGCGTGAAGGCGTGGGCCTTGCCCGGAGGATCGGCATGGACCACGCCGTAGCCGTGCTGGCGCGGAGTAAGGAGACCCCTCGCCTAGTCGGCTGTCTCGACGCCGACGCGTTGGTCGAGCCGAACTACCTCGAGGCGCTGCGAACGCATTTCGAGCGTCCGGATGGCTGGGCCGCCGTAACCGCATATGCCCATCGCCTGGACGGAATAACCAAGGACGAGATCGCGGGAATCCTATGCTACGAGCTGTTTCTCCGCTATCACGCCCTCGGCCTGACGCTCGCCAGATCGCCGTACGCATTCCATACCATCGGATCGACCATCGCCTGCACCGCCGAGGCCTATGCTGTGGCCGGCGGCATGAACCGACGCGAGGCCGGCGAAGACTTCTACTTTCTTCAGAAACTCGCCAAGACCGGCGCGGTGCACATCCTCAACACGACGACGGTGCATCCATCCGGCCGCGCGTCAAGCCGCGTGCCCTTCGGCACCGGGCCGCGCGTGCGTAACTTCAGCCACGCGCCCGACGAGGCGTTTGCTGTGTATCATCCGGAGTGCTACGCCGTAATCGACAAGTGGTTTGCCTTGATTGATCGCGGGCTCCACGCCGAAGCAGCCGCAATCCTGGCGGACGCCGAGGCCATTGCCCCGGAACTGCGTGCGTTTCTCGATAGTGCCTGCTTTGAGCGCACCTGGGAGGATTTGGCGAGGAATAGCCCGGATGCCCAGGGGCTCGTGCGGCACTTTCACGACTGGTTCGACGGCCTCAAGACCTTGCGCCTCATCCATCATCTTCGCGATCATGGCTGGCCGCAACAGGACCTGTTCGAGTCGCTTGACGTGCTCGTGGGGCGCGCCGGCCTCGAGCCGCCCGTGAGACTGGAGCGCGGATTGCGTCACGATATCGAGGGACAGAAGACGCTGCTCGGGTTTCTGCGCGGATCGCTGCCGTACAGGCCCGCAAGCCGATGACACGATCGGTCGGATCACTGGAACCAAGGAGTGTGCCGTGTTCTCCATTCCATCCCTCCTGGGCCTGCTCGTGCTGGGCGCCGGTGCGGGCGCCATCAGCGCCAGCCTCGGACTCGGCGGCGGCATCATCATGGTGCCCGCCTTCATCGAGTTCGTCGGCATGGATCCGCACACAGCCAAGGGGACAAGCCTGCTCATCATCATCTTTATCGCCGCGCTGAACGCGTGGCGTCTGAACCGGGGCTACGGCGACCAGCGGTGGGCCTTGGCGACCTTCCTGGCGGGCGGCTCCATCGTCGGCGGGTACTTCGGCGGATGGATCACCAGCCGGATGTCGCCGAGCGCGGTGCTGTGGATCTTCATCGGCCTGCTGGGACTCCTGGGGCTGCGCACATTCTTCCTCGAACCGAAAGAAGTGCGCGAGGAAAACACGCGCCAACGCTATTCGCTTGCCGTAGCCATTGGCATCCTGACCGGCGTGGTTTCGGGCGCGACCGGAACCGGCGGCGGTGTTGTGCTGGTGCCGCTGGCCTTGATGGCCGCCCTCGTGACCAACGAGCGCGTTGTAGGCCTCTCGAACCTCGTGATGGTGGCCACGAGCATCGCCGCAACGCTGGCGCACCTGCGGGCCGAGCCCATCTCGAATCTGCCCTGGACCGTCGGCCAGGTCAATTTCGCCGTGGCTCCGGCCGTCTTCATCGGGGCGCAAATCGGATCGCCGTGGGGTAAGAAGCTCAATGATAGGCTCACCCTTCCACGCCGACGCATGGCCATGGGGGTTCTCCTGATCCTGATCGTCGTGCGCCTGGTTGCCCGCGCCGTGAAGTAGGTGTCAGCCGGCCCGTGGCGCGGTAACCGCAGAGGATGACGTGCGCTTCGAATTTCCCGACGGCCCGTTTCATTCGGAAGGTTTCCTTGCATGCGTTTGATCGTGGCTTGATCGGCGATGCACAGGAACGGGAAGATACCGATGAAGCGGATGGACGTGAGCAGGAAGACATCCATCAGCTTGACGAGCGGAAGTGGGCAAGTGATTGATTTGGGCCGAGGTGTGCGCGACGCCGCGCGCAGCCGGTTGCGCGGATTTAGGACTCCGGGGATAATACCTTCAGACGTACTCGTCGTTAGGAGTGATGGCTTTGCGCAAGATCATCGTGGTGTTCCTCGCACTCGGTATCGCTGTGGCCGAATCGACTCATGCGGAGTTGTCGGAGCAACAACGAAACGCGCTCGATCAGGCATTCGGAATCCTCGCTGAACGCGACGATCTCGAACAGGCGGAATCCGTGGTCATGTTGCTGGGAGATACCGGCATCCAGAATGCCGATTGGGAAACCTTCTTCGCTAACCGCGCCGCCACGGGCACCTTCACGCCGGCCCTTGCCCGTTTCTGGGACTACCTACTGCGTCGTGAAGGCGTGGACGGCGATCGCTGCGCCTACCTGTCGGCCGCGTGCGCCGCTTCGGTGCTCGGCCAGCGGCTCAGCACGGCACAGGCCTCATTGGATCTGGACGCCTGTGTAGCGTCCGTCTCGTGGCTCGAACAGGTCGGCTCGCGCCTGCCGCCCGCCGAGCGAGCCGCGGTCCTGGGGCGTATCCGAGCGGCTTCCGACAGAAAACTCCTGGAACTGGTCCCACTCCTCGATACGCCGCCCGACGGAGACGCACGGCGGCCCTGGTTGGCCATGCAGCTCTGCCTGACACTCGACGCCTACGGCCCCGCCGGCATCGAAGGAGAATCCGGACTCCTGAGCGTCGTACACCCACCGGAGGACGTTCTTCGTTTCCGGCAAGAACACGGCATCTTCGTATTCGAGCGCGGCGCGCTCGACCCGGCACAATGGGCCAGTTTGGCGTCTCTGGTGGCGGCCATTCCGCCCGGACTCCACGAAATCGCGGCGCTGGTCACGCCCGAGGCACTGGCGGATGATGCCCCGCCCCTGATGACCCCCGGCCAGGTGGTGACCTTCGAGCCGACGCCGATGGACCAGATGTCCAGTCCCGGCGAGTTCATCGCTCGTGTGGGCCAACCGATAGCGCCGATCTTCACGCTGGAGACGGCCCAGCGCATTCTTCGCGCCATCCAGGAGGTACAGTTCGCACGACGGCCGGATCTCGTCGTTCGCCGCGACGGCATCCTGTTCCGCTCGGGCCCGCAGCGGGAGCGGTATCTGCGCCAGAGCGTTCCGCTCGGGCTCTACATCGATCAGCCGGACGAGTTGCTGCCGCAGGCGGGTTTCCTGTGGTTCATCGACAGCGCAACCACGTTCCGGATGGCCGGGAACTTGCTCGAGATCCGGCAGCGCGAGGCCATGGACACGTTTCTGCTCTTGGCGGATCTCCTCTCGAATGGCGGCGGCACGACGATACTAACGGCCACGGACCCTTCGGGCCGGGTCACGAGCGCGGAAACGGCCATCGCCCGAACACAGGTCGACCGGTTGGCATTCCAGGCCGACTATCGGAGTATCTCGAACAAGGTCGTTCCCGTGAACATGGCCTACGTCACCGGCATCGACATCGACGGGGCGTTCTGGGCGTTTGAGCTGAACGAGGTGGGCAGTGTATTCCGCTACGGCCGCTCGTAGGCCGACGCCGATGGACACGACCGGCCGCAAAGCCCCGCCGATTCGCCGCGCGCTCCTGCGCTGGTTCCGCAGTCAGGCACGCGACTTGCCTTGGCGTCGCACGCACGACCCCTACGCCGTGTGGATATCGGAGATCATCCTCCAACAGACGCGCATCGACCAAGGGCTACCGTATTTCGAGCGATTCATCGCCGCGTTTCCGGACGTGGCCGCCCTGGCCCATGCGTCGGAGGACGCCGTGCTCAAACGCTGGGAAGGCCTTGGCTACTACTCACGCGCGCGTAACCTGCACAAGGCCGCGCAACACGTGGTGCACGACCTCGGCGGCATCCTTCCCCGCACGGCCGAGGCCTGGCAGACACTACCCGGCGTCGGCCGCTACACGGCCGGCGCCATCGCGAGTATCGCCTTCGGCGAGCGTGTGCCGGTCGTGGACGGCAACGTGAAACGCGTGCTCGCGCGCCTCTTCGACATCGAGGGCTGCATCGATGACGCCACGACCACCAACAAGCTCTGGGACATCGCCGCCCGGCTCGTGCCGCCCAGCGCGCCCGGCGATTTCAACCAAGCCATGATGGAGTTGGGCGCGCGCATCTGCACGCCAAGGAATCCAGCATGCGAAACGTGCCCCGCCTGCGGGTCGTGCGACGCCCGTGCCGCCGGGGTCCAGGAGGCCAGGCCCGTGCGACGCGCCAGACGTGTGGCACCGCACGAAGAGCAGGTGGTCGCAATAATCGTCCGAAATGGCCGTTACCTGCTGGCACGACGACCGCCCCGGGGTCTCCTCGGGGGCCTGTGGGAGTTCCCGGCCGCGGCCATCGCACCGGGCGAAACGCATACCGCCGCCCTCGAACGCGCCGCTCGCGACCTGCTGGCCGTCGAGATCCGGCCCAGCGGTCTGGTCGCCACGATCAACCACACCTACTCACATCTGCGCGTGACCCTGCACGCCTATCGGTGCTCTCTGCTCGCCGGACGCCCCTCCCCGCGCTTCCACACCGAAACCCGATGGGTTGCGCTCGCGCACATCGATCGGTACGCGATTCCTAGGGCCAATCACCGGCTTCTTGCCGCATTGTCGTAGTGTCGAGCCCCCACCTTGATGTGCGGTCCAAGCAGCCTGCTGCACCGAAGCACTGTGCGCACTCCTTTCAGAAACAAGAGAATGCTCTTGACTTCGTAATGCTGTTCCGGTATATATAGACGGTGTTCCCGATGACGTATCCAGGGGCATCCAGAAATGGTAAGGCCGCCAATCGGGCATATGGGGTATTCAACGCGCGGGAGACGGGGTAATGGCGCAAAACCGAAAAATGGGGATGTTTCTGCAGGATCCGGCCTTTCCTAGCCTGAATGAAGACTATGAGTTCGATGGCTCGTCGGATTTCCTCCACGGAGCGGCTTCGACGCACTTCGAGGTTCGAGACGAGGACCTGGACGGCGTGCCGCTTTACCAGACATGGTCATGGGAAGAGGCCAAGCTCGACCTCTCCTTGAACGGATTCCAGCAACTGGCCGACGAGTCTCGCGCCATGCTCGGCCACATGCCGCGCATCGGTGTCGGGCCCAGAGGCAAATCCAAACGCAAGGCACGAAGACCTTCCGAAAACTGGAGGGCGCTCACGGAGATACCGCAGTTTCACCAAGTCAATGTCTTCGCGGTGGCCGACCGCGCGATCCGGTCGGTCGAGGAAGAGTTGGGGCGACCGATTCGGTGGCAGACCGGGAGGCCGCTCATCCTTCGGCCCCACGCCTTCGAAGAGGCCAACGCCTACTTCGATCCGGACGAGGGCGCCATCAACTTCGGATATTTCCGCTCCTCGTTTCGCGGCGGGGTCATCTGGACATGCCTATCGCACGACATCATTGTGCACGAGTTGGGCCATGCCATTCTCACCAGCCTTTGCCCACAATTCGACTGGAGTCCCGAGCCGGATGTGGCCGCCTTCCACGAGTCCTTCAGCGACCTGACCGCCATCTTCTCGGCACTCGAATCGGCCAAGGTAGTAGACGCATGCCTGCAGAATGGCGGATCGTTGCAGAATCCCAACGTGATCGCGAGTCTCGGCGAGCAGTATGGGGCGGCCATGTATGGTCTCGGCGATCCCTACCTGCGTTGCGCGATCAACTCGGCCAAGTACGATCCGGCCCAACCGAGTCCCCACGATCAGTCCGAGGCCTTGACCGGCGCCCTCTATGATGTCCTGTGCAAGATGGCAGGCAAGAGGCCGCCGGCGAACGCGTCGAATGCTCGGTTGCGTAAGTATGCGGACCAGGTGACCACCGAGGTCCGGCATATCCGAGGCATGTTCCTGCGCGTGGTCAACTACCTGCCGCCGACGGGCCTGACGTTGCCGCAATTCGCCCAGATCTTCATTGAGGCGGACAGACTGGCGTTTCCGGCCGAGACGGACGATGGATTCCGCCAGTTTGCCATCCGAGCCTTTGTCGACCATGCGTTGCTACTGGAAACGGCGGCCGGCACAGGCCCCTTCTCCTTCGAGCCTCCGGCAAAACTGAAGTCCCAGGATCTCGAGAAGGCGGTCGCAGGTGGCCGGTTCGAACTCATGACCTTCGTGAACAAGCATCGAAAGGACTTCGAGCTACCGGACGAGGCGGTGCTCCTGGACGCGTGGTCGGACGAAGCCAACCGAGCCATCGACAGTGAGACGAAGAAGGGATTGCGCAAGGAGCACTACGTTCACTACATCTACGAGGTGACGTTGGCCGGAGCGCCTACGATGCTAAGTGGGACGCTGGTGTTGGACGAGACCTGGGCGGCGAAACTTTGGGTGACCGATCCTGCGCGGCAGGCCGACGTACCGCAGCCTCTTGAGGCCGCCACCAAAGCATATGAGGCGCGCATCATCAAGGCGTACGACCAGGAACGGTGCGCCCGCGCATTGGCACTGGCCGACTACGTGGATGAATTGCTCTTTGAAGACGAGGCCGGGGGCGACTTCGCCTCAGGCAAGACGCCGATTCGCCACGGCGGGAAGACGCCCATACGCCACGGCGGGAAGACGCCGATCCGTCACGGTAGACCGACGCCGATTCGACACGGTGGCCCGACACCGATCCGTCACGCGGCGAATCCACTGCCCATTCGCCGGCCGAGGCGGAGAGGATCGGGCGTGCGTCGTGTCTTTGGAATCCGTCGCCGTTAGCTCGCCAAGAGGAGAAACGCCGTCTCATCCTGAGCGGGGAGAAATGAGGGAGGATATCCGGATGAAACAGAGTGTGCCTATGAAGCCCATGGCCTGGATTGCCGTCATCCTGATGGCCGGATGTGTGAGCAGTCCATCATACGAAGTCGGCGGTACCAGGAAGGACATGCGGTATCCGGGCCGCGAGCTGGACTACATCGCCCGAAGCCTGGACGAGTTCGGCTCGCTCACCATCGCCGGCACCACGCTGATCGAGCCGGATCCGCAATTCCAGTTCGATCTCGATATGAGCGCCAAGGAGATGTTCGAGTGGCCTCGCCTCGAAGGGTTCTCGACCTTGATTCAGAACGACAGCCTCGACTTCCAACTCAGCGTCGAAGCGCAGGTTGTCAAGAACATGCTCGACGATGCCGGCAGCGGCCTATCCGGAGTCGAGTCGAACCAGCTCGCCCAGAACCTCCAGGCCGCGGCATGGCGCGGCCTGCTGAGCCAGATTCCCGGCGGAGAACAATTGGCTGCGGCGCTGCAGCAACCCAAGGATACGAACGCCTCGGCCGGGGCCGCGGCGGGCGACGGCTTCATCGGCGACGGCGGCCAGTCGTCGCTCTCGGAAGCGCGCGTCGCGTGGAGCGAGGCCCTGTCTCACATCGCCGAGGCCGCGAAGCAGTATGGCGTTGTGGCCGATTCGAACGTGGACGATCTTGGGGCTGAGGTGGCCCTGGGCCAGTTGCTCAAGCAAGGCGACGACTATCACGCCTCAGCCGCCGATACGCTCAAGGCCATCGATCTGGCCGCGCGGGAGGCGCTTCGCCTCGCCTTCGAGGTCGATTCCCGCATCAACACGGCGTCCTCCGACATCCAGAAGAAGATCCTTTCCTATCAGGCCCTGGTCACGAGTGCCAAGGCGGCGGCCGAGCTTGCCGTAAGCTACACCACAGCGCTGGGAACAGCACTGGACGCCCAGAAGAAGACGTACGCCGACGACGTCAAGGTAATGCCTTTCGACACCCGCGATAAGGCGAAGGCGAAAGGCGGCAAAGCGATCGAGATACTGGTGAAGATCGAGGCCACGATTGACGACAAGCCATATGCGGTCGACGCCGCCCTCGAGAAGGCCAAACTCGCCGTGGATGATGCCGTGGCGGCCGCGCGCGCCGTCCAAGTGCCCGTCACACCGTCGGTCCCGATTCTCGAAGCCGACGAGATCCCGAAGGATAAGCGGCTGGCCTACGGCCGGCTCCTGAAGGATGAGGACCGCCTTCCGACGCTCAAGGATCCCACCGGCGGCCTCAAGCAGAACCTTCGCCAACTCTTGCTCGATACGGCTAGCGACGACATGACCTACAACATGCTGCGCTGGTTGAGTTATCCGGAGTCCTTTGGGCCCGGCAAACGCGTGTACTTGTGCATGACGACCGTGAGCTGCATGCCCGGATACCGCTCGAGGAAGGGATTCCAAGGCCAAATCGATCTGTCCTTGACGTTGGCGAGGGCGTCCAAGGGATACAATGGGGAGGAGCAGCTGGTGCCGACCGGCGCAACGCCGTTGGTATTCTCGGCCTATCCATTGGTGGGCACGCAACTTCTCGACTTGAGGACGAGCCGGCGGCAGATCTTCACGATGGCTATGCAACTCGTGGTCACCGGCTATCCGGCGGCCGCGCGGGCCCTCCTCGACTTCGCCAGTGAGCGCGAACAGAACATCGAGACGCTCACCGGCATCAACACGATCACCAGCTTCGGATCCGGCAATCACGTCGGGTTCACCTTCTCGCCGCGATTCCAGGCGCAAGCCGACCCAACGAGTGTCAACACCAAACCAGCCTGGGTCCTTCAACCGGAGACCTTCCCGGCGGTTATTCTGGTTGTAATCGACGAGCACGACCTCATAACGAACAACCAGGAGAACGGCGCCGACAGGCTGATCTGGCGTCACAACTTCCGCTGGATGCCGACAGGGAAATGCAATGGCGGATATGTCGGAAGACCGGCGTTCTCCGAGTCCGATCTGGGCCGCCGGGCTGAGTTTCTCGAGGAGGCCTATCAAGCGCTCCAGAATGGCGGACTCGCGGCCGACGGCTGGCCGACGTCCTTCGCCGCCCAGACGCTCGAGAAACGCATCGAGTACTTCAAAACGATGGCCTGCGGAGAAGACGTCTACATGACGTTGCCGCTATTCTCGTGCGACGCCCCGTCGTGCGGCAACGAGGAAATCACCGTTAATCCGACGCATATCTGGACCGACGCGCCCACGACGCTCTATGTCACCGTGCCCGCGACGTGGAAGAACTACCTGGACGTCACCGTCGCCGGGAAGAATGTCAATGCATCGAGACTCTCCCCCACGCTCGTGCGCGTGAACGTGCCGGCACTCGGCGATTCGGCCGTGCCGGCAATGCCGCACGACGATGAGGAGTCCCAAGGCAATCCGGCGGCGGCCAACACCGGAAACGCTCCGCCGCGTGCCCAGCAAGTCACGCAGACAAGCGCACGTGAGGCGCAAGCCCAAGTCGTTAGCGTAGAGAAGACGCCCAAGACTACCGAGCTGGTAGTCGCCAACGGTACCTGCGCGGTGCCCAAGACGCTCACCTACGGCCGTCTGAACGAAGCACCGCCGAAGAAGGAGAAGGAGCCCGAGGTCGTAGAGAAGCTCGGTCCGGGCGGCATCGCAGAAGGGCAGTGTGTCGGATACATAGTTGGCCCGAAGGTCCTTCGCCTGGAACTGAATAAGGAGAACGAGTTCTCGCTCAAGCTTTACAAAGAACTGAAGGATGACAAGGGCAAGGCGATCACGGCAGGGACTCTCATCTTCAGATTGAGGGAAGACTGGAGCAAATCCGTCAAGGTGAGGGCCAAGATCGACGGGCTCAAGCTGACGCAGGAAGAAAAATTCATGCGGACCGCGGAAGCCACCTACAATCTGGACGGCCTCAAAGACCTCATAACGACCGATCCGGGCACCGAGCGGCGCGTGCAGGTTGCCCTGAAGTATCGCCCTGCTATCGATGCCCTCGAAGTGGAGAGAGACCTGGTAGGTACCGTGTGTTTCTCCCATTAGGCGCGCACGCAGGATAGGAGGTTTCCCCATGAAATCACACCGCCGTTGTTCGAATCGGTTCCGGCTGGCGTCGTTTGGTGCCCGAGGCGCGTCCCTCGTGTTGTCCGGAGCGATGGTTCTGCTTGTGGCTTTCGCCGCCACAGGTGACGCAAGAGGAAATGTGCCTTCAAACACCAACGGAGACGATGAGTCCGAGAGAGCAGCCTCGTTGCTTGTTCACCACCTCGAAGGCACAGGCTATGCGTGGCCGGAGGCGACGCTCGACTGCAAAGGCAAGCAGCTAACGGTATCGTGGGTCGACAACGGGCCGTTTCTGGTTGCGCTCGGTGGCGACGATCGCGAACTCGAGCGGACCTGGAGCGAATGGATTCTCTTCCGACCGAAAGTGCCTCTCAGGTCGCCTCGAAAGGTCACCGCGCGCTTGCGGATGACCGTCCATTTGGATCTGCCTGAAGGCGCCGAAGCCGCCATTGCCGCCGTGGTCAATGGCGTGCCCGTAGAATTCCCGTTGAGAAGACCTTGCCCTGCCAAGGGAAGTCCGTATGCGATCCAGCAGATCGGGGCAAACGCAGACATCGAACTCCGGTGCCCGAAGTGCTGCGCGAGGGAAATCGAGACAACGCTCAATGTCGTGCTGAAACGGCCATGCGCTCAGACGCAGGCGGCCATAGCCATCGAGACCTTCGAGATCGAAGTCGTCGAGACGAAACCTCCCGGAAACGGCGATGACCGCCCGAAGGGGAGTCAAGACAACGGCCATCAGGACAACCGTTGAAGCCGTCCCGGGGCCGAGCGCGCGCCGGCAAGTCATTCGTTGTACACGCGGATCTCGAACACGCGCGCCGAGGGATCGCCGTTGGTGGCGTGAACGACGAGGCGGATTCGCGCGGCGGAAACCGCGGCGAAACGGTGGACGCGGCGGCGCTGGAAGTTATCCTTGATGGACTCGAGGACGTGCCAGCGTTCGCCGTCGAGGTAGGCCAGGTCGTAGTCGCGCACGCATTCGGCCGGCATTGGCGCCGTGTGATGGGGCGCGTTGAGATCGGTGTCAAACGTCAGGTAGATCGCATTGAAGGTCTGCGGTCTGCCGAAGTCGAGCTCGAGCCACTGGGGCATGCCTTCGTCCGGATTCGACGCCCAGAGGTTGGAGCGCTCGTCGACAATGCGCGTCACGCCGTTGATCACGTTCTCGGGGCGGCAGTCTGTCTCGACGCCGACGAAGGGTTCGGCGTAGAACGCATAATACTGCGACTCGACCAGCGTCCAGCGCCCGTCGCCGCCGTAGGCACGACACGAGCCCCTCGGCGCCTTGCTCATCAGCCGCCACGAAACACCTTCGCACGGCGGCAGCCAGATCCAGGCGTACGGTGTCTTCGGCGTCGCGCGAAACTCGAACCGAACCCACGATTCGGCGCCGGGCGGCACCGTGGCCGTGGCTACGGCAACATCCTCGGACAAGGCGAACTGGCCTGACTCCGCCGCCTCTCGGAGGTGGCCGACGATCTCGACCGATTCGGCGCGTTCGGACTTCAGCAAGAGCGCAATCGCGTCGAGTTGGCCAACGGCGCCGGTGGGAAACATCACGGCCCGAGGCATATTGAGCGGATGCTCGTCGGTAGGCCGCACATCGCCCCGGGAGAACCGGTCGAACCGGCAGGTGCTCGACGCGGACGCCGTAGCGGATCGCGCTAGATCGAGGGGATCTTCGTTCGCGATCTCCGGAATGTACTGATCATGCTTAAGGAGGATCTGCTGGAATTCGGCGATGCTGTCGGTGTAGATGTCTCTCGGCGTGACATCGCGTTGCGCGCAGAGCGCGGCGGCGGTGCCGGCGGCCTGGCCCAAGGCGGCGAGGGTACCTTGCACGCGCACCGAGCCGAGGGCCATGTGCGTCACGCTCACGTCGCGCCCGGCAAAGAGAAGGTTCTCGACGTTCACCGAGTACAAGCAGCGGAAGGGGATCGTGTAGATGGGCACGCGCGGGTTGCTGTGAAACGGCCCTTCCTTGCCGGAGAAGATGCCCTCCGGGTGATGCACGTCCAGCGGCCAGCCGCCGTACGAAATGCGATCCTCGAACACCCGCCCGCCCAGCACGTCGTTCTGCGTCAGGATGTAGTCGCCGACGAGGCGTCGGGACTCGCGCTTCGCGTCGACGATGGGCACATAGGTGAGCGCGAGATTGGCGGCGCGTTGCCGATCCGGCCACACGTTCTTGATGTAGTTCCAATAGCCGAAGGTGATCCGCAACAACTCGTCGCGGGCCTGTTCGGCATGCCAGAGGTCGTCGACCGTTCCTCGGTGTTCGAGCCACCATTCGCCGGTAACGATATTGCGCGGCGTACGACCGAATTCATCGGCCGGCGGAAGTTGGGCCGCCCACTCCGGTGGCTCGTAGGGCGTCGGCCGGCCGAGGTCCTCCGCGCGGTAGGATACCGAGAGCCCGCCCATGAGGCAGCCGCTCATGGTGAGGGTGTCCCCGCTCTCCGGCGCGAGGTCTTCGCCGAACTCATCGCGCGCCTCGCGGCCGAGGCGGTACTCGGCCCCCGCGAAATGGCCGACCCAGCCGTCGCCGGTGCAATCGACAAACACCTCGGCCCTATACGTGGCGATCCGGCCGGTCAAGGTATCGACGGCCCGCACGGCGGCGATGTGAGCCTCATCGGCCATGTCCACGGCGAACACGTGTTGATTCAGGAAGATGGACAGGTTGGGCTCGGCCTCGGCGGCAATGCGGAAGGGCTCGCTCATTTTCGCATGGCCGTAGCGCGCCTTGATGCGGCCGATCTCCTCGATGATGCCGCTCTCGCGCGCGTTGGGATGGCTGCTGGCCGCGCCGTCGATGGACACGCCGAGTTCGATGCTCGCGTTCCCGCCGAGCACCGGCCGGTTCTGGATCAGCGCCGTCTTCGCCCCCATCCGTGCCGAGGCCAGCGATGCGACGGAGCCCGCCGCCCCTGCACCAACGACAATCACACTGAAGGATCCGGCGTCGCGCGGCTCGAGCGAGAGGCCTGTCAATCGGCTGCGCTCGACGCGGATCGCCTCAACGCGACTGGGCGGCGTGTAGTCGAGGTCAGGCGTGAGAACGAGCGCATCGCACCGGCCGTAGTAGCCGCTGAGGTCGTGAAGGGCCATTCGTGTCGTGCCGGCGGGCAACTCGATCGGCCCGGCCGACTCCCACAGCCACTCGTCGGACGGCGCAGCGCCAAACACGTGGTCGATACGGACATCGTTGACGACCAGCGCGAAGGTGCCCGGCGTATACTCGGGAAGCCAGTTCCTCGCGCGCACCCAAAGGCGGTACGCGCAGCCGCGTGGGAGGTCGAACTCGACAACGGCGTCGGCTACGGGCGTACCGATTCCGGCGGCCATGAGATAGGCCGAGCCCATGAGGTGGACAAACTGCGTGTCAAGGAGCCAGCCGCCGTAGTCCGCGAAGTCCTCGGCGTCGATCCACAGCGTTCCGTCATCGGCCGCCGCAATGGTGCGCGGCGGCGTGCGGAGCGCATCCAGCACAGCGCTTGACTCAGCGGCGGCCACTGCGGCCAAGGCTAGACAAGTCACGAAAAATGGCCACCGGATCGGAGAAGGTTTCATGGCGTTCTCCTTCGAGGCGCCTAGACCTCGGTTTCCCTGCGGAGGGCCACCACGCGATCAACGGCGGCGCGCGCTTCGTCGATCGCCACACGCGCGGCGGCGAAAGCGCCGAGGTCGCGCGTCATGGCGCTCTGAAGGGCGCGCAACGCGCCGTTCCGGGCAGCCCATGCGAGAGCTCTTGTGATGAAGGACAGGGCAAGCAACTCCGCCAAAAGGATGACCGCCAGGACGCTGGCCGCGTGGATGAAGAAGGCGCCCGTCAGTAGTTGCGTGCTGAAGAAGGCGCGGATCGCTTTGTAGCCAAAGAATGCAATGAAGGCCACGACGGGCGCATCGGCGAGGAGCGACACCGGCCAGCTCGTGATAGCCCGGGCGTACTGTACGAGGCGGCCGCGCGCTGGGCCTCTCAGGACGGCGGCGATGCGTTCGGCCACATCGCGCTGATAGCGATCGAAGTCGCCCGGCTCGATGCCTTCGAATCCGGCCTGGGTCAGGGCCAGCATGGCCTCGCTCCGGGCACCATCATAGACAGGCTTGAGGGCCTCTGCCTGCAAAACGGTCTCGTCCCTGAGCAAATCCCTGTCCGCGAGCAACGCGGCGGCACGTTGTCCGGCGCCGTCGCGGGCGGCCCACGGTATCCACCCGGCGATGCGCGCCGGCAGCGTGCGAAAGCCTTCGAGCAAGCGGAATAGATTGCCGACGATGCCCTTACTGCGGATGGCGGACTCGCGCCCCATGGAGAACCGCCAGAGATGCGGTTCGGCGAAGACACGATCCGTGGCCAGCGCCAACGTATGTCGCGCAAGACCACCCTCGATCGCGGCCATGCGCTCGGCGAGTCGCTCGAGCGTGCCGCCGGTCTCGCCGGTAGCGTCCTCGAGGGCGGCCACCGTCTTCCGTAGGAGTCCAGCGACATTCGAGCGCTTGATCCGGCGGATCCGCTCGCGGTCAAGCTCTTCGCGCAAGAAAGTCTCGAGCCGCGCGAAGTCGGAACCGTCATCGACACACGTCGTTCCGGCAAGCTTGGCATCGAGGGCGCGCAAGGCGTTCACACGGAAGTAGGCCAGCGGTGCGAGTCCGTGCTCGGCGAGCCGCGCGATCCAGTGATCGCGTACGCTCGGATTCTCGGCGCGCGCCTTGGTCTCGACACACACCAGCGTGCGTTCGCCTCGCAGGGGCCGGACAAGTGACCAGGTGGCCTCGTCGAGGTATTTCTCGGCGCTGCCGCAGATGACCACCACGTCGCACTTGCCGAGCACGTCGATCACCGCGTCTCGGTGCTCGCGCAAGACGGTATCGGAGTCCGGAGTGTCCACGATCGCTAGGTTTGAGAGCGCCGAACCGGAGATCTGGCGCCAGGTACCGAAATCGAGGAGGGCGCCCGGCGGATGGTATACCGTCGGCACAGCCGTGCAGGGCCGAAGCTCGGAGGTCTCGGCGAGCTGGTCGCCGGCGAGCGCGTTCAGCAGAGTGGATTTGCCGACGCCGGATCCGCCGACAAGGGCCAGGATGAGCACGTCGTCGAGGCGGCCGGCGCGCACGCGTAGTTCAGCGAGGTGATCGCGAAGCGCGGGGATCGCCTGGCGCAAGGGCCGCCACGCGCCGCCGTACGCGGCCAAGGCCTCGATTTCGTCGAGGAGGCTCACAAGGCTTCGAGGCACTGGGCGTGCATCCTCCGCATGTTCTCCAGGGCGGGCCCCTCGAAGGCCTCGAGGGCGCCGTAGAGCCCGTCGAGCACCGGCGCGATCAGGTGTTGCCGAATCGCGTTCTCGAAGTGCTGTTGCTGCTCGGCCCTCCAGGGCGACAGCAGATCGAACATCTGGTCGCCGAACTGATACTCGATGATCCGCGCCACGAACTGCTCGACCAACGGTCCGGCAAAAGCCACGGCCTCCGCCACGCCGATACCGCCGGTATACATCGAGATGGGCGCGGCGATGGCGACAGGCGCCACGGCCAGCACGGTGTCGAGCGTCTCGAGGGCGCGGCGCCGCCCGGCGTGATCGTTCCACCACACCTCGATGGTCGCATGAGCATGCCGACGGAACTCGGCCGATACGCTTTCCGACCGAAGCGTCTGCTGCGCGACAGTCTCCGCGATGCGCTCTACATCGATCCCGGCAAGGCCGGCTTGCACCAGGTGCGCCGCCGGCTCGGCTAGATTTCGGCCCGTCTCGATACAACTCGCCGCCAAGGCATTCGTGACTTGGGTCAGCGCGCGCACGTGCGCGGCGCGAATCTCGGCCTCCATCGCGCCTTGATCCGCCTTCTCGAGCCGCGCCTGCCGTCGGATCGCCCCGGAAATCGTGCGGCCAAGCACGCCGACGCCTCGCGCGACCGCCGCGCTCGCCGAACCGATGAACCGGCGGACACTGCCGCGCTTCTCCTGGACGAACTCGTGGAACAGCCCGCCTACGGCCGCGCCCGGTGCCGGATCGTATTGAGCAGCGTAGGTCGCGGCGCGCCCCTCATATTCATTCGCCACCGCCCGCATGCCATCGCGGACGCGGGCGCATCGCTCCAGAAACGCGCCGGCACACTCGGCGAAGTGCGTCACGGTATCGCGGTACACCCGCTGCTTGATGGCCGGCACGTCCAGCGAGTCAAGGTAGTTGCGCAGATCCGTCGAACCGTCGATGGACCGGACAGGCTCGCCCAGACGCTCCCCCGCGCCGAAGTCGTGAGGCAGCGCGAACGACGGGACCTCCCCCACCCCGATGTCTCGCCGGAATTCGTCAAGCTGTGTACGCGCGACCGCAAAACCGTTCTCCGGATCGGCCTTGTTCATCAGCGGCACGATGAGTCGGCCGGACTCCCGCGCGCGCCGGAAGAACTCGACCACCCGTTCGTCCCGGTACTTCTCGCCGGTGAGCACGGCGATCAAGACGTCGCCGGCCGCACGGATGTTTTTGGCCACCCGCCAGTTCTGCTTATCGATGGAATCGATGTCCGGCGTATCGAGCAGAATCAGTCGGTCGGGCAGGCCGTCTGCGCGCGCCACAAACAGCGTTTCGGGCGGATCATCGTCCGAGATCACCGCGCGCGGATTATCGAGACGACGCGGCACGAACTCGGGCACCAATCTCGCATCGAGACACTGGGCAGCGCGCATCGCATTGGCCGCGAGGACGGGGTGGCGCGTGGCGGCCGCGGTGGTGATGATGGGACTCACCGACGCGCCGACGAGCCGGTTGAACACCGTCGACTTGCCGGTGTTTGTGCCGCCGGTGACCGCAGCAACCACACACCCTTGACCGGCGAGGTGCGGCACAAGCTTGTAGGCCAGCAGCGCGGTCCATTCCGCCGAATCCGCGAACACGGATTCGACCACGCACTCATCGCCGTCCAAGGCCGCCCGGAACGCATCGAGCGCGGCCTGGAATCCAACGAGTGTCTCGCCGAGGGCTTGCTTCATCCATACTCCCTCGCGGCCGCCGCACGCCGCGCGGTTTTGTCGTCTAGATCTGCTCGATGGAGGCCGGCACGCTGCTCACGATCGTCGTTCGGCAGTCGGAGAATGCCTCCGCTACCCGCCGGGCGTCCCGGCGAGACGCACACACGCCGAACACCGTTGCGCCACTCCCGCTCATGGCCGCATTCGTGCAACCGGCCTCGACCAGCCGGTCCTTCAGTTCTGCCAAGTGGGGACGATCTGCGAACACGGCCCCTTCCATACGATTGAACAACACGCCGGCCACGTCGCCGTCGGCCAGGCGTCGAATGGCCCGGCGAAACGCCGGCGTTCGTCCGGCAAAGGGCTTCTCGCTAGTGAAGGATAGCCGTGGACTCGCGTAGATCCGTGCCGTACTCACCGTCACATCCGGATGAATCAAGACGAACCACGTCAGCGGCAACGGCGTCAGCGACTGCAAGTCCTCGCCCCGACGGGTAGCGGCCATCGTGCCGCCGGTGATGCAATAGGGCACATCGGAGCCGAGTTCCGTGGCCAGTTGATGCAACTGGGGCCGGTTGAGGCCCAGTTCCCAAAGGCGATTCAGCGCGACGAGCGCGGCCGCCGCGTCGGTCGAACCGCCAGCGAGCCCCGCCGCGATGGGAATATTCTTGGTCAACTCGATCCGCACGCCGGCCGTGCAACCGGTACGCGCGCGGAGCAGGTTGGCGGCGCGCATGACAAGGTTCTGGTCGCTCGTAGCCAGTTCCGGCATGGAGCACGACAGCGAGATCTGCGACCGCTCCTCGGAGAAAGACAACTCGTCGGCCAACCCGACGCTCTGGAAAATGGTCTCGATGTTGTGATAGCCGTCGCGGCGCTTCTTGACCACGTCCAGGTAGAGGTTGATTTTCGCATAAGCGCGGTACGCGAGTGTGGTTGCCATAGGTCTTTCTACAAGTTTCTCGATCGGAGGATGGACACCGCCAATGAAAGCCCGAGCACACCGGCCACCAAGTACCCGGCCAGGCCGAGACCCCGCGCGCCGATATCCGTCGTCATCAACAAACTCGAACCGATGATTACCGAACCAGTGATGACGCCGAAGGCGATCCGGTTACTCGAGCGATCCAAGACGGCGGCCATCTTCTGAAGCCCTTCATGGTTCAGTTGGATCTTGAAGCGGCCGCGCCGCAACATGCGCATGAGTTGCTGGAGATCGCCCGGGAGTTGTCGGCCCAACCGAACCAGCTCGGTTATGTTCTGTTGCGTTTCCTTGGCCAACTGGATCGGCGAGTAACGGCGCGCCACCAACCGCTCGACGTGCGGTTGTAGCAGCGGCACCATGTCCATGTCCGGATCAAGCTGATGCGCCACGGTCTCGATGGTGGCTAGGGCCTTGAGCAGGAGCGAGAACCGGGGGGCCAGTTCGAGGTGATGGTGGCGCAGAATGTCCGTAGCCCGCTCGATGCCGCGCCCCACAAGGCCGCCGCTGATGATCGAATGCCCTTCGAAGGCCATGAAATCGGCCATCTCGTGTTCGAGTGCATCGAGGTCCTCGGGCTCGTCCGTCGTGGTCAACATGAGAATCGCGTTGACGGAGGCCCGGGCGTCCTCGCGAAACATGGCGCGCAAGAGGTCGGCCATGGCGGCGCCGTCGGTGCGCTCAATGTGGCCGATCATCCCGTAATCAAGGAACGCGATCTGGTTATCGCGCGTCACCAGGATGTTGCCGGGATGGGGATCCGCATGGAATAGGCCATGCTCGAACACCTGGCGACAAACGGCGTCGGCGCCTTGCCGCGCCACCGTCTTCGGATCGCAGTTGCGGGCCGGATACTCGTCGAGGTTATCGAGTCGAACGCCGTCGACCCAATCCATGGTCAGCACGCGTCTTTGGGAGAGGGCGGCATAGGTCTTGGGCACGAACACCGCGTCGGTCTTGGCAAAGTTCTCGCGAAATCGGTTGATCGTGTGCGCCTCGATCGTGAAATCCAACTCGCGCCGGATGGAACGGGCAAACTCGTCCACGATGCCAATAGGATCCACCCAGGCAAGGTCCTCGACATGCTCCTCAACCCACTCGGCGATGCCCTGCATGAGTCGTAGGTCGGCCTCGATCACCGCCTCGATGCCGGGCCGCTGAACCTTCACGGCCACGGTCTCGCCCGTCTCCAACTGCGCGCGATACACCTGGCTGAGCGAGGCCGCGGCAACGGGCGTCTTCTCGAAGGAGGCGTACAACTCGTCGACGGTCGCGCCGAGCTCCTGTTCGAACACGGGGGCGATTTCGTCAAAGGGGAGCGTATCAACGCGATCCTGAAGCTGCTCGAGTTCGGCACAGATCTCAGGACTGATGAGGTCCGGCCGCGTGCTGAGCACTTGACCGCACTTCACGAAGGTGGGGCCCAACTCGGTGAGCACGGTGCGGAGCCGCTTGCCAAAGGTCTCGGGCTCACCCGTGGGCGCATCGAGCAAACGCATGCCGCGCAACAGCTTCGCCGGCACGCCTTCGTGAAGACCGACACGGCGAACAAGGTCGGCAAATCCGTGGCGGACAAGCACTTGCACGACTTCCGCCAAGCGGACTACGTTGCCCACTCGCTTACCGAGAGCCCGGTAGTGCATGCCGTACCTCCGAGAAAGCCTGTGCTCGCGATGCCCGCACACCGGGCACCGCGCCGCCAATCCTAGCGCAGACGGGCTAAGCGTTCAACGCCTCGCGCTACTGCCGTTTGAAACGCAGCTCGAACGGCGTCGCGCCGCCAGCCGGCACCGGAAAGGCCACGCGGTCGGTGACCTCCTTGGCCGGGATCGTCTTATCTCCGACCTTGCCTGAACGGAAGACCCATCCGGCGGGAACGGCCACATAGGCCGTCGCGTCGTCCGCGTGGCGGCCGCAGAACGATCCGCTCAGGGCGGCCTCATCGCCGACATCCGACCAACGCAGCTTATCGACCTGGGACAACAACAAGTCTTCGTCGGCCGAGGCACCCATCAGGGAGGGCCGATCACTCGGCATGAACAAGCCTACCACGTTGAACGAGGCCGTCCCTGGGACTTCGGACTCCTCGATGAACCGGCCGTCCTCAGGCCGCCACAGGCACACGGGACCCTCTTCGCTGAAAGGCACTTGCTCCGCCGACCATGCGGGGGCGCCGGGCATCATGACTACCGTGCCCCACATCCGTTCCTCGTTCGAGCGGAACGCATCGCGCACGAACCACAGGCGCGGCGGGGCGCTGGCAGCATCCAACGGCGACACGCGCAGCGAGCGCCCCCCGAGGGCGCGCTGGACACCTTCGCGCATAGCCTTGGACGGCTCTCCCACGAGCTCGATGGTCCCGCTTGCGAACCGAAGGGCTGTCTTCAGCTCGGCGGCAACATTCTCGACACCGCCGACCTCGAGGCGGACCGGGCCCACCTTCACGCCACAAGCACCCAGCGCCGTCGTACAGGCGGCCGCGCGCAGCCAATCGTCGGCCGTGGCGCGCACCGCGTCCCCGGCCACCGGCATCACGGGCACATCGCCGGCCGCCTTGGCCACCGCGCAGAGCCCCAAGGCATCGGCCTGGGCCCGCGTGAGATGGAAGTGCCGGAGGACTTCGTCAGGAATGTCGGAAGGCTGGACAGCCAAGAACGCGAACCCCTTCGCCAACAAGATCGCGACCCGTTTGGCCACCTCGTCACGGGCTTCGTCCTTCGACGGATCATGCCAGCGCCGTCCGTCCACGGATAACGCGGACACGTCCGTCCGGTTGCCGCCGGGCGCCAAGAGCGGATCGATCGTGATACCGGGCGTCAGACCGACATTACGGAGCAGGTCCACAACCTCGCCGATGTTCTTCGGATAGTGCGGAGACAAGCCCTGGCAAGTCCCGGGGGCGCCTTCCCAACCGGTTGGGACAAGCGCATGCCGTACGGGCGTCTCGGCCCAGGCTTGTGCTACCGCCCGCAGTTCGCTCGCGCCCGCACCGTCCGGCGTGGTCACCCAACAACGTGGAGGATCGACTGTCGCCTCCATACCCGGCAGGGCTCTCAAGGCCCAGGCGTAGCAGCGCACCGCGTGCGCCGGATCCGCTGTGCCGTGGGAAACCCAGATGGGGTCGGCTTCGACTTGACTGCCCGGCGCCAGTTCGATAGACGGCGCGAAGGTCGACGTGACATCCCCCTGCCACACCCCGCCGGAGGCCGAGAACGTCCCGCCGGACACCGCCACGCCACCGGGTAGCATGCCCAGGACAAGGCACAGCGGCGCCGCTGGATCTTGGAGGATCGAAAGTAACGCCGGGCCCTGCTTCCCGTAGACAACCCACGCCCCATGGACTTGCGCCGTCCACAGGGTGCAGGTCGTGGCGGTGTCGCGCACCAACATGTCGCCCGGCCCCATAACGGCTGAGCGAAGGGCGGCCACGTCCACGGCGGCCTCGCCGACGTTTTTCACGGCCAGTCGGATCTCGACGAAGGGCGCCTCGCGGTAGGCCGCAATGGCGTGCCGCACCTCGAGACCGCTCGTCACAGGAAAGACCGTCTCGATAAGCGTGCCCTTGCCGTCGCCGCGCGAGAAGGTCGTGCGATTGATCTCCGCCTCGCCGAGATTCGGCGCCGAGAGGACCGTGCCGTCGCCCAATACGATTTCGAATCCGACGTGGTCGAGAATGTCTACGCCGCCAGCCGTTCGGATACCCCACTCCGCGTTCTTGGCATCATACAGGAACTCGGCGTCTTCAGCGCCAAAGGTGAAATGGTCGCGCAACGCCCAGGGAAGCTCCTGAGGGGCATCCGCCGCGAACGCTGACAAGCCGCCAACCAACATCCAAGACAACACGACCATCACGGCTCTTCGAATCTGTCTGTTCAACGTTGTTCTCCATACAGAACTACCTTGTCTTCCGCCCTCCGGCGCGGAATACACCGGAATCGGCGGATTGTACCACGACGGGCCGAGCCAAGTAACGCGCGCGGTCGAGGCGCGGCGTCACAGAAGGGTCTCGGCTTTGAGTAAGAAGGTCTCGATGTGCCCGTCTGCGCGCACCTGGATACTGGCCTCTTCGCCGGGGCGGGCATCGAGGAATCGTGCAACGGTATCGTAGGGCTGGTTGGCGAGGTCGTGGCGGTTGATCGATTCGAGGCGGCAGCCGGAAGCCATTCCGGCGCGCGACGCGGGCGACTCGGCGGCGACATAAACGCTCCAGTAACCGCCCTCGTATCGGCCCAGGGCAAGGCCGTAGCCGGTGATGGGCCCGTCGCCGATGGCCTCGCGAGAACCGCGCTCAAGGCGCACGCGCCCACCGCTATCGGACGTCGCCAGCGTGACGCGAAAGTGCCGGAGGAACCCGAGGCCCACCCGCGCCGGCTCGCCGGCATCCAGAACGGCGCACACCGGCGCCCCAAAAGAGATGCCGCCGAGCGTAAAGGAACCGAGTCGCACTTGGGTCGTGCCGGCGGGAAGGCGCGTTTCGTCTTCCGGCGCCTGGACCTTCAAATATGGACTGCCCTCGCTCCAGAGCCCAAGGTCGCGGATGAGGCTCTCTGGCATGCCGAGGGTGGGGGCAAAGGTAGTATCGATCACGAAGAGCGCTGCGCGCGAATCGTTGAGCACGCCTTGAACGGCGAGGCCGTGCTCGGTCGCGCGCGCCTCGACCAAGGCCACCGCGGCGTCCCCGGCGTCCGCGTCAAGGGTGTCGGCCACGGCCGCAGTGCCGCCCCGCACGTCAATCGTGAGCGCGAGTCCCGGCAGCCAACCGGGGAGGATTCCGGCGGCGGGCTGCCCCAGGCGGCTCGTCAGCTCGGAGAGATCCATAACCACCCCTCGGCCGAAACCGAGATGCTCTCTGCCCAGCGACAGGGCATCCAATCCGACGGCCGTGGTGGCCGTGGCATCTCCGGTTGCATCCTCGACGTCCCCCCGGGCGATGGTGGGCAGTTGGAGGAACGCGGCCACTTGCGCGTCGATGATAGGACGCTCGATCATCGTATCCACCACAAAGGGATAGGGGCCCACGCCATTGATGAGCAGGGGCAACGTCCACGCATCGCGTGCCGGCGTCAGCGGTGCGTGCTCTTCCGCCCGAGCGTCGGGCGCCATGAGAGTCGCCGCGGCCAGTGCGAGGAGAAGGAGCCCGACGGCAAGGCGCTTGGGAGGGAGACCCAAGGACCTGAACGACCGAGACTGCCCGGGAAGCTTTCCCTCGCCCCCACAGTCCTCCGTGAGAGTATGTGCTCCCTGATCCTTCGTGCTCTGCATTCCCACGGAGGACCGTGGGAACGAGAGGGAAAAGGGAAGCAGGCCGATTGCAGGGCACTTCGCTCCCGCGCGGCCAAGATCCGCCGAAGAAACACCCAAGACACAACCGGGCGAAAAGGACCTCACGCCAGACTGTAGTTGTCCTCTTCGTCCTCGAGGTCGTTTGGGTCCTTTACGCCCTTTGTACATCGCACCACATGCTCGACGCCCTCTCCGCACCACCCTCCGCCCAATCCAGGCCCGAGTATAGCAGACGCCGGCGGCCGCACGCGTCTGCAAAGCAAAGCCGGGAGCCCAACGCGTCGTTGGACTCCCGACTCATAGGTCTAAACGTGCTGTGCTCGATGCGCGTCCTTAGCCTTCGTACACGGGAAGCTGGGCACGTAGCAGGTCATACAGCTTGACCTCCGCGGACTTGCTTCCGTTGACGGCGCGCAGGCCCTCGGCCAGTTCGAAGTAGGTCAACTGCGACGCCAGGACCTCGGCCAGGTCACCCTCGACCTTGACCTTCGCCTTGAGCTCATCGCTCAGGCGGTCGAGGCCGCCGTTCGCAGCGATGGTCTTGGCCATGGTCGTCACGAGCGTCTCACGGAGGACCATCCACAACTCGCGGCCTTGCATGTGCGCCACGAGCCGCGCCAGGCTCAGCGACTGCGACAGAATCGCGTTCATGCCGAGGTTGCCCTTGCGCTGCATGATTTCGATTCTCTCTTCGCGACTGGCCTTGGCCGTGATCTGCTTGCGCTCGACGGCCATATTGAATTCGGCCTTCAGAAGTCGCTGATCGATATCAACGATGCCCTGCAGATCGGCCACTTTCTGGCCCTCGAAGGCCTTCGCCAAGGTCGTGTTCACGTGATCCGCGGCGTTCAGGCAGCCCTTGCCGCCGTAGCGCTGCGCACGGCGATACAACTCGGACAGGGCCTTGTCGTTGTATCCCGCGATCTTTTCGGGCGTGGCATCCTTGCGGAACTTGTAGCTTCCATCGTCGTTCTGCGAGAACAGCGCCATGTACTCGTCCTTGGGAATCTGAGTCCGATAAATGACGCTGTCGACGAGGTGGATGGCTTCACCGGTACCGGCCGAGGTGCCCAGGGGCGTCGAGCCGGTGAAGGTGAAGAAATTCTTGAACCGCTCGCTGCCCTTGATACCGAAGGATACGCGGATACCGACGGTGGGAATACCGGCGTTGGTGGCTTCTTCCCAGCCCATCACGCTGGTGATCTCGAGACGGCTCACCAAGTCTTCGGCAAGCTTCTCGGCCGCTTGGCCGTCCTTGCTCAAGGTCTCGACCTTCTGCTTGGCTTCCTTGACGGCCTGGGCCATGATCTTGATGATCGAACCGTACTTGAACAGACGCTCGGTGTTGGCGCCGCCGCCCGCCTTGAGGCCCATTGCGAAACTGGCCAGCGCGATCTGCGCCTCCATATCGTCGTTCGGGCTCTTCGAGCGGTGCGACACGACAACATCCAGCCCCTTGCCTACGGCCACCAGAATGGCCAGCATGGTCTCACACAGCGTGCCAATCTGATTGGCCTTGCACAGGAACGTGTTGTTCAGGTTGTGGTCGGCCGCGTACTCGATGGATGAGTCGCGCGTGGTCACCTGGTCGTCGCCGATGATGAAAATGCGATCGCCGAGCTTCTCCATCAGCATGGCCCAGCCGGCGTCGTCGGTCTCGCCGAAGCCGTCTTCGATGGAGACGATTGGGACATCGTGCTGGTCCATCATGCCGCGATAGAGGTCGAAGACCTCGTCGCGCGACATCACGACCTTCTCCTTATCGCGCCAGAAGAGGTACATGCCGACGGCGTCGGGCTGCTGCATCTCTTCGCGATAGGCGTTCTCGAGTTCGGCCGCAGCCGGGTCGAGGGCGATAGCCACATCGATACCGGGGGCGTAACCGCAGTCGACGATGGCCTGCCGCGCCATACGCCACAGGCGCTGCTCGGGCACCTTGTCGGCGGGATCCTTGGTGACATATGGAGCGAGACCACCCTCAAGACCGATGCCCATCACGCGGCATCCCTCGGCGTTTTCAATGATTTCCTTGAGGCGGTTCTGGAGCGCCACCGTCATTTCTTGCGACTCTTCATACGTGGCAGCCGAGAGCGGGATGAACATCGATTCCTGCATCGAGATGTTGCTCTCCGGATACTCCTTCTCGGTGTGGCGTCCGCCCATGCCGCAGTTCCGGTACTGCCAGGGCGCGCGAATCAGCGTGCCATCATGCAGTGTCACTTCCTGCATGCGGGTGTTGTGCATCTTCGTCTTAACCTTCGGGCATTCCGTGACCCATGCGGACTGCGCCGCCTTGGCCTGGGCGCCTGCCGCACGCTTCGCCGCCGCCTTTTCACGCTCGGTGAAGAGCTTGTACTTGCCCGGGTCGGCCATGAAGAAGTCCAAGGTACCGATGGCGCCAAGCCCCAGGAAGATGCGGCCGATGTAGATGATCGGGAGCAAATCCGTAGCCAGACCGACGAACAGGAAGAGAATGGCCAGCGGCACGAAGATCATACCCATATTTCGGCTGATACGCGGGCCGGCCGCGGCCACGGCCAAGTTGAACGGCGCGTCCGGATAGTAGTTCAAACCGGCCTTCTGCACGCCTGGGAACTTGCCGTACGGAATAAGAACATACATCTTGAGGAGCCAGGGCCAGCGCTCTTTGAGCGGCTTGGCCAACTGGGCCTGCGCTTCCGGCAGCAGCTTCTCGTTTAGCGTGTTCAGGCGCACCGCGGCCAGGTAGTGGCCGATCTCGTGGATCGCGACGCCGGTGTGGAACGTGAACCATAGGAAAACGAGGGAGACCAACGTCTCACCGGACACGAAGATGAACTTCAACACTTCGGTCTTCGTGATGGCTTCCGACGACAGGCACAGGACGCTCGAGATGAAGGCCACGTGGAACGAAACCAGAATGTGGTTCGCAATGACCCAGCCCTTCTCGAGGTTCGCCCGCTGAGAATAGTCCTCGGCTACCGCGGTCGAATGCACCGCGTGCTGACGACGATGACGGACACGACTGTTCTTCGCTCTCATGGGTGTTCCCCCATTGTTGGGACCACGCTCGGCGTGGCCCACGCTACCAGTGTCGCTTGTTGCATGCATGGTCTACGACTCCAGATTCCGTTCCTTGACGACCTATCTCACCGTATAAGAACCCGTCCTTGGCCGGGCGTCCACAACACACTCCTGCCCACCCTAGGTCGGTTCTCGCAAACACCAGGTTTTATTGATATCCCTTCGGGACTACCGCATGAAGAAAGCGAAAGACCACTCCGTCTCCATGGCTCACTGCCTTGCGGCCAGATCGGCGAACGCCCTGAAAACACGGCATTCGGGGCCTCTCTGCGCCAAGCGTCCGCTGCCGGAAGGCACGTCGGACACACCATCCCAGCGGTTGAAGTAGATTCGATTATGCCACACGAACATCTCGAATTTCAATTGTGGGGGACGCGCTTTCAGGTGGTTCGCCTTCCGAAATCGCCGCAACCACTGAATCCACTTCGCCCGAAGAGAGGACTTCCTCGCAATACCCCGTTGTGCGTGGGCGCCACGCCGCGTCGCACCTAGGATCGGGGGAGGCGCCGCGGACTGGAATCTCGACGTTCTTACCGGCGTCGTCTCGGGCATGGTATACTGCACCGCATCTAGGGCCGCCGTGACGCGCCGGGCGCTGCAGAGGAACGCGCGTAATGATGCTGAAAGAAGGCTTGGCGCCTGACCGTATCTTGGTCGGCGTCGAGGTCAAGGACAAGTGGGACTTGCTCGAGCGGATGGCCGCTCTTGTCCTGAAGAGCCCTGTCTTGGCGTGCCTTCCAGACCTCGGGCCCGCCACGGTGCACGATGCCATCATCGCTCGCGAGCGGGAAGTGTCCACGGCCGTCGGCGACGGATGCGCCTTTCCGCACGCGCGCGTAGCGGGACTCGGGGCGCCCGCGCTCTGCCTGGCCATCCTTCGGTCGCCCATCGATTTCGATGCTCCCGACGGGAAACCCGTGGGCATTGTGTGCATGGTGATCGTGCCCGAGGATAATCCCACCATCACCTTGAAGGTCATGGCCGAGCTCTCGACGCTGCTGCTCTCCCGATCCAACCGTCGGTTCTTCATTCACGCTGACAATCCCAAGCGGTTGTGCGCCTTCATCGCCGAACACGCTACCGGTCAAGACCTTCCCATCATGGCCAAGGACATCATGCGGGACCGGTACGCGGACATCCATCCCGAGACCCCGCTGGCCCTCGTTACGAAAGTGATGCAGCAGTACCGGATCGAAGCCATCGCGGTGATCGAGCACGACGCCACCTTGGTGGGGCAGATCACCTGCGATGAGTTGTTCCAGTTCGGCATGCCGAACTTCTTCACTCAGTTGCGTACTATCTCCTTCATTCGGGAGTTCGACCCCTTCGAGCGGTATTTCAAGCATGCGCAGAACGCCGCCGCCAAGGACGTCATGTCCGAGCACTTCTCGGCGCTGGCCGAGGACGCCACACTCCTCGAGGTGGTTTTTGAGCTGGCCGTACGCCGGTTTCCGGTCGTTCACGTCCTTCGAGACGGCAGGCACGTGGGTGCTATCGACCGGAATGCCGTGCTGAAATACGTCATCAACTTCTAGGAAGCGCATCGGATGTTGGCGCCCACTATCATCTTCACCGCCGTTTACGTCCTGATCGCGTTTAACCTCCTGGACAAGACGGCCGCCGCGATGCTCGGGGCCGTCATGGTTGTCGGTCTCCACCTTGTGCCATACAAGGTTGCCCTGGCCAGCATCGATCTCAACGTGCTGCTCTTGCTCATCGGCATGATGACCATCATGGGCATTCTAGCCACCACGGGATTCATCGAATGGATGGCAGTCGTCATCGCGCAGCGCGCCCGAGGCAACGGCCCCGTGATCATGGTGCTGTTCCTGTTTGTCACGGCGTTCACCTCGGCCTTCCTCGACAACGTGACGACCGTCATCCTGATTGCGCCCATCACGATCCTCATCACGCAGATCCTCGAAGTCCCCACGGCGCCGGTGCTCATCATGGAAGCCATCTTTTCGAATATCGGCGGCACGGCCACCTTGATCGGCGACCCACCAAACATCATTATCGGTTCGAGCACCTACCTAACGTTTACCGATTTCATCTTCAACCTGACACCGGTCGTCGTCGTAATCGCCCTCGTGTGCGTGGCGATCTTCTACCGCCGGGCCGGCGCCATGATGAAGGCCGCGCCGGAAACGCGCGATCGGATTCTCAAGGCCGTGCCCCGACTGGCCATCACGGATCTCGGCCGCATCAAGCGCGGCCTGCCCGTGCTGGGTCTGACGATCCTGGGCTTCTTCCTCAGCCGACCTCTCGATATCGAGCCGGGCATCATCGCCATCGGCGGCGCCATGATCATGATTGTCGTCTGCCGGATCGACATCCACACCGCCCTGGAACGAATCGAATGGAATACCATTCTCTTCTTCATCGGTCTCTTCATGACCATCAGCGCCCTCGAGTACAACGGCGTCTTCCAGAAAGCCGGCACCGGTATCCTCGAGATCACGCGAGGCAATCTGTTCCTCACCGTAATCGTCATCCTATGGCTCAGCGCCATCACCTCGGCGATCGTCGACAACATCCCCCTCGTCATTGCCATGCTGCCCCTCATCCAGTCCATCGTGCCGACGTTCGCCAACCCACTCGGCCTGGATCCGGCCTCCGAGGCCGCGACAGCCTCGATTACCGAACCGCTCCTCTGGGCGTTGGCCCTGGGCGCCTGCCTCGGCGGCAACGGCACGCTCGTCGGCGCGTCGGCCAACGTCGTCATAGCCCAGATCGGCCACCGGAATCGGTGCGAGATCACCTTCTGGGACTTCACCAAACAGGGCCTGCCCATGATGATCGCGAGCGTGGCCGTGGCCACGATCTACCTCTGGCTACGGTACTTCTAGAAGCGCGGGCAGACCGATTTGAGCGGCCTTCGGAAATATGATATGATTTGCCGCTCAGAAGTTTTCTGTTGACAGGTGGACTCTGTCCTGTACCGGAAGGAGGTGAGTAGATTGCGGACTTACGAAGCGCTTTATATCGTCAGACCGGATATCGAAGACGGTGAAATCCAAACGGTAGCCAAGGGAGTGGAGACACTCATCACCACGAATGGTGGTGCTATCGTGCGCTCGGAGATCTGGGGCAAACGCCGGCTTGCGTACGAGGTGAAGAAGTACACCGAGGGATGCTACATCCTGGTGCGATTCACCGCGGAGCCGTCTTTCGTCTCGCGACTGGAGTACCATTTCCGGTTGTCCGAAGCGGTCATTCGACATCTAATCACGTACTTTGACGAGAAGACCCTCAAACTCGAAGCGGAACAAATGCGTCGACGGGAAGAGGAAATGCGCGCCGGCGCCGAAGACATGCGCCGGCGTGAAGAACGCGCCGGACGTCGCCGGTACGACGACGATGACGACGATGACGATGATGACGTGACGGCCCCCGTGGCCGGCCCACGCCGCCGTCGCCATCCGGACGCGGATTCTTCCGACGGCGATGATGACGATGAGTAGGCCAAACACGGAAAGGGTGAAGGGATGTCGGACTTACGAATGCCGGAGTTGAATCACGTCATCCTCTCGGGACGTCTGACCCGGGATCCCGAGTTGCGGTACCTACCGTCGGGAGTACCCTTGTGCAAGATGGGTCTCGCGGTCTCGCGAACGTACAAGGTCGAGGGAGAACGCCGAGAAGAGACGCTCTTTATCGACGTGAATACGTGGCGCGGGACGGCCGAGTACTGCGGTGAGAACCTCCGCAAAGGGCGGCCCGTCCTCGTAGAAGGCCGACTGAAGACCGATTCCTGGGAAGACAAGGCCACCGGGCAGAAGCGGACTCGAATCATGCTGGAGGCCTCGCGCGTGCAGACACTGGACTGGGAGGATCGCGGAGGCGGTGGCGGGGGCGGAGGCGGTGGCGGGGGGGCCGTGGGCCCCGTCCCCGAGGATGAACCCGTGCCCGAAGACGACATCCCGTTCTAATGCCTGAAGAAAGAGCAGCGAACATGCGAATGAGTAGAAGCCCCAAGAGTAAGGGCAAGAGACGGAAGAAGCGGGTAATCTCCCGCAACAAGGTTTGCCGGCTGACGGTGGACCGCGTTCAGTATATCGATTACAAAGATGTGGCCATGCTCAAGCATTACGTGACCGAGCGCGGCAAGATCATCCCGCGGCGGATCACGGGAGCCACGGCCAAGCATCAGCGCATGTTGACGCGTGCCATCAAGTTGGCCCGTCAGATTGCGTTGCTGCCATACTCGGCAGACTGAACTCCAGCATGCCGCGCAATCTGTGAGCCTGATGGCGTCCTATGCCAAAATCTTCTGTGGTCTGTTTGCGGCGGGCGTGGCGGCGGCATGGCTCGGCCTGGGTGTCGTCGGAATGGCGATATTCACGGTTCCGGTGGCGGTTTTCTGGGCACGAGAAGAACGCGCCCGGGCCGTTGGGCTCGTGATATGCGCGAGCCTGGCGGGCGCCACCGGCCTTGGCTCCTGGAGGGCGATGGCGTATTTCGCGCCGGTGGCGGCGCTGGGTGTTGTGCCGGCCTTCGGAGCGTTGCACGGTTGGCGTTACACACGTGCGGTGGCGGTTCTGGCCGCCGCGGCGTATGCCTTAGTGATAGGGCACGTGCTGGCGTTTTGGAACGTTCTCCAGGCGCAGGCGCCGGCCCTGTTCGAGAGCTTGGCCTCGCAATGGGCGCAGATGAATGCGTCGGAGAGCGACGCCCGCGCGTCGGTGGTGCTTGAACAGATCGAGTGGCTTGCGCAACACTGGAGCGAAGTGCTCGTGGGCGCGCTCTGGTGGCCGGTACTGATGGCTGCTTGTGTCGCGGTCTCGTGGACGGAGCGGTTGCGGCGGTGCGAGAATCGCCCCGAGGGAATCCGAGGGACGTTTCGTGCGATGCGCCCCTCGGAGTGGTTGGTGTGGGGCGTAATCTTGGTGGCCGCGCTGTGGTTTGTCGACCGCGCATGGCCGAATGCGGCCCTTCGCCTGGTCACGCGAAACGCGGCAGTGGCGTTGGCGGCGGTGTATTGGCTGAACGGTGTGTCCATGGTGGTATACCTGTTCAGCGCGTTTCAGCCGAGGGCACTGACCAGCATCGCGGCGATCGCATTGCTGGTGATGCTCGGCGGGGCGCACCCGTTGTTGTGCGGTGTCGGCCTGTTTGACACATGGGCCGATTTTCGAAAGACGATTGACAGAGTGGTGGCGGCTCGGCAGCGAGTCCGGCAATCGCCGGACAACGACGACGAAGATACTTAGTCGCGCCGGGCGACCGTGGAAGCGTGAACGGAGGTTGTTCCCATGAAGGTTATTCTGAGCCAGGATGTTGAAAACGTTGGGCGCGCCGGACAGAACGTCAAGGTCGCCGACGGCTATGCGCGCAACTATCTCATTCCGCGCAAGATGGCCGTGGGCGTCGATTCCAGCAGCGCCAAGCAGATCGAACACGAGCGAGGCATTATTCAACGCCGCGAAGAGAGGCGCCGGGCCGAATTGACCAAGGTGGCCCAATCGCTGGAAGCGGTCACGCTCGAATTCAAGATGCACGGCGCGGCCGAAGACAAGATCTTCGGATCGGTCACCTCAGCCCAAATCGCGGAGAGACTGCACGAGGCCGGACACGAGGTCGACCGCAAGGCGATCCATCTCGAAGAACCCATCAAGGAACTCGGGATCTTCCTGGTCCCCATCCGACTGGCCACCGGCATCGAAGCGCAGATCAAGGTCTGGGTGAGCAGCCTCGAAGAACCCCAAGCTCCCGTAACGGAAACCGCCGACGCCGTCGCGGTCGAACCGCAAGCGCCGGAGGAGACCACCTGAGGTGGCGACAGCGCGTGATGCACAGCACGCATTCGAGCGGACCCCGCCGCAGAACATCTTGGCGGAACGTGCTGTGCTCGGAGCCATGTTGGTCAATCCTGAGGCGGTGGCTACGGCCCTCGAGATCCTCCGTGAGGATCCCTCGGACCTTTTCTATGCCGACGCGCATCAGCACGTGTTCGCCGCCATGGTCACGCTATTCGGGAACCAGATCAAGGTTGACGAGATCACGGTGGGCGAGCAGTTGGTGCGCGACGGGCGTCTCGATGCCGCCGGCGGCTATTCCTACCTGTCTGAACTCATCGGTGCGGCGCCCCTCTCGAGCAGCGCCGACCACTACGCCCGCATCGTCCTCGAGAATGCCGTTCTCCGAAAGCTCATCACCTCCTGTTCCCACATCGCCGAGGAGGCCTATGCGCACCAAGGCGACGTCGACGAACTGCTCGACCGCGTCGAATCCACCATCTTTCGCATTGCCGAGCGCCGGCAGATCAACGAGGTCACCAGCGTTTCCGACCTGCTCGAGGATGCCATCCACCGCATCGAGGAGTTGATCCGCTCGCATTCGGGTATCACGGGCCTGGCCACCGGCTTTTTCAAACTCGACGAGCTCCTGGCCGGGTTTCAGAAGTCCGATGTGATCATCCTCGCCGCGAGACCCTCCGTAGGCAAGACGGCCCTGGCGCTCAACCTAGCCGCGCACGCCGCGGTTCAACTCAAGAAGGTTGCGATGATCTTCAGCCTCGAGATGTCGAAAGAACAGCTCATGCAACGCCTGATATGCATGGAGGGACAGATCGATTCGAGACGCCTGCGCACGGGGTTCCTGGCGGACCAGGAGTTCTCGAAGGTCACCCAGGCGGCCGCGAAACTCAGCCACGCGCAGATCTACATCGACGACACCCCCAACATCACCATTCTCGAGATCCGATCCAAGGCCCGCCGTCACGCGGCCCAGCATGACCTCGACCTCATAGTCATCGACTACCTCCAACTCATGGCGAGTTCCCGGCGCGTCGAGAATCGCCAGGTGGAAATCGCCGAGATCTCGCGCGGAATCAAAGGAATCGCCCGGGAACTCGGCGTTCCCGTGCTCGCCCTCTCGCAGTTGAGCCGCGAGGCCGAGAAAGATGAAACCGGCATCCCGAAACTGTCGCACCTGCGCGAGTCCGGCGCCATCGAACAAGATGCGGACGTCGTTCTCATGCTATGGCGTCCTTCCGATAAGGACGAGAGTCACGAGAGCATTGTCAATGTCACCATCGCCAAACAACGCAACGGCCCCACGGGCAACGTTGAGCTATTTTTCGATCGCAAGATCCAGCGGTTCAAGAATCCCGTCGACACATCGCCCGGCAGTGGCGCCAACGCGGTCGTCGGCGCGAGAGCCGCTCAGCGGCCCGCGGCCAACGAGCCTGTGCCCGAGCCGACGGATTTCGAACCCGAGTTTGAGGAAAGCCCTCCCGAAGATGGGGATGTCCCATTTTGATGATTGCCGGTCGGCAGGGCGCGAGGCAAACGAACTCGGGCGGGCCATCTCGATACGCGAGGGAGAACGCAACCGGCCCGCACGAGGGTCGCTGAAACGGTGAACGCTAGGAGGTTACCCATGTTCAAAGGTTCCGTAGTCGCGCTTGTCACGCCCTTCAACGAGGACTTCGGGATCGACTTCGACGCTTACGGGCGCCTGGTTGATTTCCATCTCGATCAAGGAACGAACGGAATCGTTCCGTGCGGCTGCACGGGCGAGGCCGCCACGCTCAGCCATGACGAACAACGCCAGTGCATCCGGTTCGTGGTCGAGCGCGTCGCCGGGCGCATCCCCGTCATCCCCGGCACCGGCTCGAACAGCACGCGCGAGGCCCTCTCGCTCACCGCGTTTGCCAAAGAAGTCGGCGCCGACGCCGCCTTGCTCATCACCCCGTACTACAACAAGCCGACCCCCGCGGGCCAGATCGCCCATTACACCTCCATCGCCCAGGCTGTCAACATTCCCATCGTTTTGTACAACGTGCCGGGACGCACCGGCACCAACATGCTCCCTGAAACGGTCGCCACGCTCGCGAAGATCGACAACATCAAGGCCATCAAAGAAGCCGCCGGCAGCGTCGACCAAGTCTCGCAGATTCGCGCCCTATCCGACATCCAGGTCATGTCCGGCGATGATTCGCTCGCTTTGCCGATGATGGCCGTGGGCGCCACCGGCGTCATTTCGGTGGCCGCGAACGTCGTGCCGGCCAAGATGGCCGCACTCTGTGCCGCCGCCGCGATCGACGACATGAAGACCGCCCGGCAAATTCACTACGACTTGTTGCCGCTCTTCAAAGGCTTGTTCTTCGAAACCAATCCCATGCCCGTGAAGGCCTGCCTGGCCAAGATGGGCCTTATCCAGAACGTGTTGCGTCTGCCCCTCGTCTCCGTGTTGCCGCAGACCCAGGCCAAGCTTGACGCGATCCTCGAGGCAATAGGCTGCCGCGTGTAGGCTGGAGGGTCCATTCAAATGGGCGAGTCCTACACCTACGTGTTCGGACCGGTGCCGTCGCGCCGGCTCGGACGCTCTCTCGGAATCGATCTCGTTCCGTTCAAGCATTGCAGCTTCGATTGCGTGTATTGCCAGTTGGGCGCGACAACCTGCAAGACCGTCGATCGCCGCGAGTTCGTGCCGCTCGACGATGTGCTTGCCGAGATCGACCGGAAGTTGGCGTCCGGAGTTCGGCCAGACTACATCACCATGTCCGGCTCGGGAGAACCCACCCTCTATTTGCGCCTCGGAGAGCTCATTGCGGCTATCAAGAGGCGCACGGATGTGCCGGTCGCGGTGATCACAAACGGTTCGCTCCTATGGCATCCGGAAGTCCGACAGGCCATCGTCCAGGCCGACTTGGTGGTGCCCTCGCTCGATGCCGCCGACGCCGCCCTATTCCAGCGCATCAACCGGCCCGATCCCTCCCTGCACATCGAACAGATCGTCGATGGCCTCATGGCCTTTCGCAACGAGTTCGCCGGCCAGCTTTGGCTCGAGGTGTTCGTGTTGCCGATCACCGAGGAGGGCGATATCCGGCGTATCGCCGATGCAGCGGAGCGCATACGCCCCGATCGAGTCCAGCTCAATACCGTCGAGCGGCCTCCCACGGATCGCTCGGCCACGGCCGTGCCTCGCGCGCGGATGGCCCAGTTCGCCGCCATCTTCGGCAACCGCGCCGAGGTCATTGCCGACTATCGCGGCACGCACGACACCGAGACGTTCACCGTCACGCGCGATGAGGTACTCGACCTGATCCGCCGGCGGCCGTGCACGCTCGCCGACGTGGCCCACGGGCTCGGGATCCATCGCAACGAGGCCACCAAGCATCTCGGCCATCTCATCGAGCAAGACAAGGCCCGCGCCGAGGAGCGTAATGGCGAAACCTACTTCGTCGCCTCCGGCGAGTAGCCAATCGCTCCACCCTATCGAGCGGACTCGATCCCGACGCTCGGCGCATGCCGGAGGGTGCCCGGTCGGAACCGACGCGGGCCGCCACCGCGTTGGCTCGTCCTGACCAGCCGGGCGCGTCTATCTTCTACTGCATTCTGAGCGTACGCTGAAGGCCGCTCCAGCCCCCCGATTCCCCTTGCCTTTAGACAGATTCAATGGTATTATTATGTACCTAGGGATATTGCCAACAATCCCCACGGGGGCGAAGTGCACATGATGCCCCGGCCTGAACAGTCGTTTCTGTGCCTTCGGTGGGCGCTGCCGCAAGCGCCGGAGAAAGGAGCGTCGAGATGCCTTTTTACAGCCAACTGAACCGAATCATCGAGAAGCCCGACGAGAGAAAACGAGCGGTCAACAACCTCATCAGCCTTCGGGAGCAACTGGACGTAGCCGTACCGCCCAAAGACACCGAGGATAACCTACTGCTTGCGACCTGGAACCTACGCGATTTCGGGAAGCCCCTCAACAAGCGCCGAGGCTGGGGGCCACGCCTACCGGAGACGTGGTTCTACATCGCTGAAGTGATCTCCCGTTTTGACTTTGTCGCGGTTCAGGAAGTCAACGAACTGACCGAATGGAAGACCGTTATGGGAATCCTGGGCCGCCATTGGGACTTCATTGCCACGGACGAAACGGATCCCGACATTGGGGGCAACGGTGAGCGGATGACATTCGTGTTCGACAAGCGCAAGGTGTGGTTTCAGGGCATCGCCGGCGAAATCGTGCTCCCGGCACAGTACCTCATCAGCAAGACCGAACTGAAGGTGGAGAAGAAGAAAGTCGTTGCCGGCAACCAGTTCAAGCGCACGCCGTTCATCGCCTCATTTCAATCCGGATGGCTCCAGTTCGATATCTGCACGGTTCATTTGTACTATGGCGATGATTCGGGCAGCAAACTGCAGGAGCGCATCGCAGAAATCGGAACGATCGCCAAGTACTTGAGCACGCGGGCCGACCGCGCGTTGGGTCAAGACAGGGCCCTGATCGTCCTGGGCGACTTCAATATCGTCAGCCCCGAACACGACACGATGGCGGCCCTGGAAGGCAACGGATTCCAGGTTCCGCAGGCCTTGAAGCAGAAACCTACCACCGGCACAGCCAAGCACTACGACCAAATCGGCTTCAAGACCAAGCCCGAAGTCATCGAGTATATCGAAACACCTTCCACCAATCCGCGGGAGGCCAACGCCGGCGTGTTCCCGATATTCGAGCGGGTGTTCGCCGAGTCGCAGTTCGACCTGTATGCGGACACCGTCAAGGCCCTGAGTACCGCCGGCCAGAAGGCGGACACCGCGGCCAAACTCCGCAGAGCCTACCGAGACTGGCGAACCTACCAGTTCTCGGATCACTACCCCATGTGGGTTCGGTTGCAGACGGACGGAAGCACCGCCTATCTTCGTCGGCTGGCCGACTCCCTATAGGGCCGGTTCCCGGTAGGTGCCGGCCTGACACGGCGCACGCGCACAGGATCCTTGGACGCGCAAAATGACCGCGGGGCCGCGCCCAATGGGGAGACGTTTGCCTTTTCGACAACGAGGGACTATAATCGACTTTCGGCCTCGAAATGGTTCCGGCCGCAATGTGAGGAGAGCGATTCTATGTGGTCTCCGGGTCTCGGTGAACTGCTTATCATATTGGTTATCGTTCTGGTCATCTTCGGCGCGGGCAAACTCCCCCAGGTAGGACGCTCGCTGGGCGACGCCATTTCCGAATTCAAGGAAGGAGTGAAGCCCAAAGAGGAAGAGACCGACAAGACGAACCAAGCCTCCCAGGACAAGAGCGGCGAGTAACCGGCGCGTTCCGTCCGGTCACCGAATGTCGTAGAGATTGATCTTCCGGTAGAGCGTCCGCAATCCAATCCCCAGCGTCTTGGCACATGCCCGTTTGTCGTATTCGCACAGTTTGAGCGTTTGCTCAATCACGATGCGCTCGACCTCGTCCATGGGCGTGCCGGTGGGAATTCGTATCTCATCGGCCTCGGAGGCCGTCTCGCGGCGGATATGGCCGGGCACGTCGCCCACATCCAACACGCGCTTGCCTCCGGCGACGGCCACCATCCCCTGCACGATATTCCGCAACTCGCGGACGTTCGCCGGCCAGTCGTATCGCGCGAGCAGATCCATGCCGTTCCGTGTGATGCCCGGAAAGGGCACGTCCATCTCTCGACTCTCCGCCCGGGCGAAGTGCTCCACGAGCAGCGGAATGTCCTCCCGGCGCTCGCGGAGCGGCGGCATGTCGATCACAACCTGGCTCAAGAGCCGATAGAGCCGCTGCTGGAACGCGCCGGCGGTCACTTGCTTGTCCAGTGGGCGCGTTGATGCGGCCAGGATCCGGACTCGGCTCGATATCCGCTGCCCGTCGCCCGGCCGGGCGAAGTGCTCGTGCTCGAGCAACGCGACCACCTGAGTCTGCAACGCATCGGGCAGTGCCCACACCTCGTCCAGGAACAGCGTCCCGCGGTCCGCCAACTGCGCGCATCCTTGCCAAGCGTGCCCCCCTTCCTCGGACATTGGTGCGGAATGACCGAGCAATTCGATCTCCTGAAGGCGGGTCGGCATGTTCGCGCAGTCGAACTTCACAAAAAGCTCGTCGCGCCGCGGCCCGTTGTTGTGGATGGCCTGGGCCACGAGTTCCTTTCCCGTGCCAGGTTCGCCCTGGATGAGCGCGCTGGCGGAGGTCGCCGCAGCCTGTCGCACCGTGTTGTACACACGGATCATGGCGCGCGACTGGCCGACAAGACTGCCCAGTCCGTACCGCTCATCCAAGCGTCGACGCAACTCGTGCTGGGCCATAACCGAGCGCTGATGTTCGAGGCCTCGCTGGATGACGGCATCCAGCTTCCCGAGATTGATTGGGCGAATCTGGAAATCGTAGGCGCCCTGCCGCATCGCCTCGGTAGCGAGCTCGACGTCGGACCGTTCGGCCATGAATACGGCGCAGACATCCGCGTTGCGCTCGCGCGCCACGGCCATCAGCCGCATCCCGTAGCCCCGGCCGAGGCCCAGGTCCGCAATTAGCACCTCGAACGCATGACTATCCAACCGGTTGAAGGCCTTCTCGGCCGTGTCGACCCATTCGACCGTGTAGCCGCGCCCGCTCAGAAAGGCCAGGATCTCGCGCGCCGACGCGTAATCCGAGTCCACGAGCAAGACGTCACACCGCTTTTCGTCAACCATGATCGCCCACGCTGTTGCACCGCCGAGGCCGGCCTATTCGCTCCCCGGGAGGCCTCGGAGCGACATAAACTGGATCTCATGGGCCAAGTGCTGGTCAATTGCCGTGTCGCTCTCGCCCACGTCCGCCTTGAACAAGTACCAATCCTCCACCAGTTCGACATGTCCGCCCTCGGAAGCCAACGTGGTCAGCGGGCCGAGTGTCTCGACCTCAAGTATCTCCGCGTTGGTGAACGTCTCCGTGTTGCAGTTGTAGTCCGGATACGTCGCCTCTGCATCAGGCGCCTCGAAACACTTGGCAAACACCTCGCCGTTCAGCACGTAGGCCGCCCAGCCTTGTTTATTCAGGAAGCCCACCTTTTCGGGGTCGGTGGCTTCCGGATCCTGGCGGAGCTGGATATACTTGGCGCTCCACGTCCACCGTGGATCGGCCATGTTCGTGTAGTGCCAGAGCACCAGCGGGCGCGCCGGCAGCAGGTATTCGGTGTGGGAACGATAGAACTCCTGAGGGAACACGCCGCGGCCGCCCGGGGCCATCATGGTGAGTGCCCACGGCGCCAGCCGAACATCCCACGGATTTTCGTTCGTCAGGATGTGCTCGACCCGGACGTGGTTCATATCCGGATTCATGACGATCCTCATCGCCTTCCGGATGCCGGTGTCCGCCTCCGTCGGCTGCGTGATCACCAAGCGGCTCTTGTTCCAACTCCACTCGACGGGGCCGTTGTCGGGCGAGTAGGTGCGCGGCTTCGCTTCAGGGGCATGCCACAGCCGGTGGCCGCCATAGGGACGCCACGCATCGCCGCCGGTCTGGCCCAGGTCGGCCTCAAACTCCTTGAACACATTCTGGCCTCCGACGAATCCGAATCGGATCACGCGCGGGCCAACCTGTGTCGTCGCGATCAACTCGATCTCGCCGTTCGTCAACCGAACACAATCCTCCCAACCACCGTACGCGACCTTGCTCATCGTCACGTCCCCGGCGTACGCCACCGCACATAACCCAAGGCAGAGTCCCCACAGCATCATCTTCCGCATGGCCGTACAAGCCTCCCGAGTCGTCCCAAACCACCGCTGCTAACCGAATCGCTCCATGCTACCACAAGGCCTCATCAAGGGCCATAACTGCGGACTAGAACCGTTCCCAGTGAATCACGTCGGCCAGGGCACGCTTGCTGGGCGCCGGCACCTGATCCGAGTATCCGACGGCGATCAGGCTCAAGAGCTTGTGGCCGTCGGGCGCCCCGACCAGGCGCCGGATCTCCTCGGCGTGGGGCTTCTTGTCGCCGGCCACCCAGCACGTGCCCAGGCCGTGCGCCCGCGCCGCCACCAGGAGATTCTGCGTGGCCGCGCTGCCGTCCTCGATGTAGTACTTGGTGTCTTGGCAGAGGACGACGACGCACACGGGGGCCTCGCGAATGAACAGGCCCGTCAACGACTTCTCCGCGATCTCGGCGCGTCGCCCAGCGTCCTCCACCACGACGAACTCCCACGGTTGGACATTGCGCGCCGAGGCCGCCAGCCGAGCACAGTCCACGAGATCCTCGATCACTTCTCTTGGCACGGGCTTGTTCAGAAAAGAACGCACACTGCGCCGTGTCTTTAGGGCTTCGATGGCATCCATACCGTTTCACTCCATCGCACCGATGCCGATACGGTCGGCATGGGCTCTTCGCGGGTCGCCGGGCTTCCATACCCGAAGCCGCAACGCCCCCACAGACTCCTCTTGGAATAGTGATAGCGCCGGAGACGCCGGTGTGTCAAGACATCACTCCCTCCCGAGGTGCGCCATCGTTTGAGCCCGCGCTCGAATGTTGCCGAACTCGGCGGATAGAGGTATCCTCAACGTCGGAAACGCGAACCGGACAAGAACCTGATGACCACCGACTCGAACATACTGGATCGGAGCGCGCACTGGCTGGTCTTGCCGCCGAGTCCGCGGGCCAGCCTGGCTCAGGAACTCGTTATCGCTGTGGGCATCGGCATCGCGGTCTGCCTGGTGGGCCCGCTCTACGGCGGAGTGCTTCTGGCCCTCGTGCTGGCCGGCATGCTCGTGGTGTACGCACCTTGGCAGCTCTGGGTGGGCGCGTTTGTTGCATACATGGTGTTGAGCCACAACCATCGATCGTTCCTCCTCATTCCAGCGGGAGGCATTGTGTGGCGTCTGCGCGAATTCGTCCTTGTTCTGATCCTCGGCTACTGGTTCCTCAAGTTGATCACCGGCAAAGTGCGTGTGCCGGCCGATCCGATCCATCTCGCCGTCGTTTCATACGGCCTCTTCTTCGCGCTCGTCGCCGCCAACGGAATCCTAAGACAGCCCAACCTGCAGGCCATCGTGGCCGAATGCCGGTATCCGATCTTCCTGGCCTCGTATATCGTGTTCGTCTCGTTCCTACGTACGCGAAAAGACCTCCACTTCTTCATCGTCATGGTGTCTATCGTGGCCATCGTGCTGGCGATCCTCTCGGTCACGTTCTTCGCGTACACATTCGTCTCCGGAAACGTGATCAACGTCCAGAACGCATTGGGCGATTATGTGCGGCGACAGATCGGCCCGGTGCTGCTCCAGTCGGTCCGGCCCAATGGACACATGCTGTTCGAGCTTGGCCTCGTGATACTCGCCAGCCTGCTCTCCTGCAACGAGATCAGCCGCAAGGTGCGCTTGTTCTATCTTGGGCTGATCGGCCTTTTCGGCGCGGCCGTGGCGATCACCATGATGCGAACCGCGTACGTATCCCTACTGGTCTCCTTGATCATCCTCGCCTTTCTGGCCCTCCCCTCGGGGCGGCTCCGGATGATTGTCGCCGGTGTCGCCCTCGGCATTTTTGCCCTGGCCGCCGCCGTCTTTGGCCCATCCGCGTATGAGTACCTCCGCAGTGCCACCGAAGGCGTCGGAGCGTCGGTGGGAGGCCGTTTGGTCGAGATCGCCGGTGCGTGGCGCACGTTTTCGGTCCATCCCGTAATCGGCGCGGGATTGGGCAGCATGTTCAAGGGCTTCGGCTATGTGACCAAGACCAGCGATCTCGCGTACGCCGAGGCGACGTACCAAACGGTCCACAACGCCTGGATGTACTTCCTGTTCAAGGGTGGTTTGGTAGGCTTTCTCCTCGCGGCGTTCGGTCTGGGCGGGATCTTTGTGCGAGGTTACTATATCATGATCCAACTGGAGCATTCGAAGGACCGTCTGTTTCTGCGCGGCCTCCTTGCGGCGTACGCCGGACAACTCGTGGCTTCGCTGGCCATGCCCCGCCTCACCTATCCTCAGGGCTATGCCTTCGTGGCAATGGTTGCGTCCATCCTTGTCGTCTACGCCCGCGACGCCGCCCGGCCGAAGGAAGATGCCCTCGCGCGCGCGTCTTCAGCGGTGGTTCTCTCGGGATCGCCGCCGTCCTGACGCGCCTGGAGGTTGGCCCATTCGCCGCGGCCACGATATAATGTCCGGGTCTTCCCTGTGCGACTTCGAAGGAAGGAGTTCCTGGCGACATGAGACAGGTCTTGGTTCGCGGTGGCCACGTGCACATCGAGGAGGTGCCCATTCCCACACCGGGACCGGGGCAGGCCCTCGTTCGGGTGAATCGCTCGCTCATCAGCTCCGGAACCGAGTCGGGTTTCGTGTCGCAGGGCGGCACAGCCTCGTTTGTGATGAAAAAGGCGCGCGATCCCCTCAATGTCCAGAAGGTGAAACGCAAACTGGCGGCCGTCGGCGTACGCGGCACCATCGACGTGATCAAGAGCAAGCTCTTCGAGTTCCAGGTGCCGGGATACAGCACGGCAGGCATCATCGTCGAATGCGGCCCGGATCTCCATGGATTCCGTGTCGGCGATCGTGTGGCGTGCGCCGGCGTCGGTTACGCGTGTCACGCCGAATACAACGTCGTGCCGCAGCAACTGCTTACGCCCGTCCCGGACGGCCTGGAGCTTGAGGAGGCGGCCTTCGTCTCCCTTGGGGCGATCGCGATGCAGGGCGTGCGCCAAACCTCGCCCACCTTTGGCGAGACCTTCATCGTAATGGGCCTCGGCCTCGTGGGCCAGATCGCCATGCAGATCCTCCGCGCCGCCGGCTGCCACGTCATTGGTTCCGATCCGGTGGCCTCGAAGCGGGTGCTCGCGGATTCGCTCGGCGCCGATGCGACCTGCGCGCCTGGCGAACTCGCCGCTGTCGTCAACGAATGGACGGCCGGATTCGGCGCCGATGGCGTGGTCATCTGCGCGGCGAGCCCGGAGAGTGTCGTGGCGAACTCGGCCCTGGATCTGTGCCGGCCGAAGGGACGCGTTACGGTCGTCGGTGCGGTGGGCATGGACCTGGCCCGCGAGTCCTTGTACATGAAGGAACTCGACTTTCGACTGTCTTGCTCCTATGGCCCCGGGCGCTATAACGCCAATTACGAGGAGAAGGGCCTGGATTACCCCATTGGGTACGTGCGGTGGACCGAGGGCCGCAATATGAGCGAATTCCTCCGCATGATCGCCGACAAGCGCGTCGCCGTGAAACCGTTGATCTCCGTTCGTTCGCCCATTGAGAACGCGCAGGAAGCCTACGCGGCCATCCTCGACAAAGAGCGTGAAGCCATCTCGGCCATCATCACGTACGGCCCGGACGAGCCGGCTGCGGACCAACCGACCTCGCGCGGACTTGTCATCAAGGCCCTGCACGCGCGCACCGACCAGGTGGGCGTCGCCGTCATCGGGGCCGGTGGGTTTGCCAGCGCTTTTCACCTGCCGAATCTGGCCAAGATGCCCGGCGCGCGACTAGAGGCCGTCGTCGATGTCGTCGGTCACAAGGCCAAGTCCGCCGCCGAGAAGCACGGCGCGCGCTACTGCACGAGCGACTACCAGGAAGTGCTGGCCGATGATCGCGTGCAAGCCGTCGTCATCGCCACGCGCCACCACCTTCACCCGGTGATTGCCCAAGCGGCCGCGGCCCGAGGCAAGCACGTCTTCACCGAGAAACCGCTGGCCATCACCGTGGCCGAGTGCAAGGCCGTCTGCGAGACCGTCCAACACACCGGCGTCTTGCTGAGCGTCGGCTTCAACCGACGCTTCTCGAAGTTCTCCCAGCAAGCCAAGGCTATCGTGGACACATGGCACGGCCCGAAGATGATCCTTTACCGGTGCAACGCCGGCCCGGTTCCGCCCGGACACTGGGTCGACGATCCCGTCGAGGGCGGCGGCCGCATCGTAGGCGAAGGCGTGCATTTCTTCGACCTCTGCTGTTGGCTCATCGGCCAGGATCCGATTGACGTCCGTGCGGATCGAATCGACGCGACCGGTCAAGACATCGTGCCGCACGACAATCTGACGACTATCCTGCGGTTCGCCGACGGTTCGACGGCGACGATCCTGTACTGCGCGCTCGGCCATCCGTCGATTTTGAAGGAGCAAATCGAGATCTTCGGCAATGGATCGGCGATCTGCATTGATGATTTCCGAGGCATTCGCTTCGGCGGCCTAGGCCGCAAGGATGAGAAGCAGACGGGCGAGCACAAGGGCCAATACGAGTTGCTCGAGAATTGGGTAAACGCCATTCGCGGCGAGGCCGAGTTGAGCGTCACTGCGGCGCATGGACTGCGCGCGACCTGGATCGCCCAGGAAGCCATGCGGCGATGCCACAGCCCTGAGGATGGAACGCCTACATCGGATGAGCGCACCTCCCAAAACGGATAGCGGCGCGGCCCAGGCGGCCACATGGGCGGCACAACTGGACGCGTGGATCCGCGATCACAGCCTGTGCGGGTACGATCCATTCGATATCAAGCAGCATCCCTGGATCCGCGCGGCCCAGCCGTATCCGCTCTTGCGTAAAGGCACAACGGCTCTTTGTGACGTTTTTCCGAACGCGCTCCGCGCCCTCCTGCGAATCGAACCGCAGCACAACGCCAAGGCCTACGCCCTTGTCGCCCTCGGCCGACTGCGCCGATTCCAGGCAACACAGGACGAGGCGCATCTCGAGGGTGCCTTCCAATGCCTAGATTGGCTGCGCGGCCACGCCACACCCGGCTATGCCGGCCTCTGCTGGGGCTATCCTTTCGACGTGCACGCCAAAGGACTTGACACACCGCACGACACGCCCATCGTCGTCGTCAGCGCCATAGCCGGCGAAGCCTTCGCGCTCGCACACGATCTCACAGGCGATGCAGCGCACGTCGAGGCCGTGCGCTCGATCGCCGAGCACGTTCTGGCCGACATCCCGCGCATGCGCGACGACGACGGTACCGTGTGTTTCGCCTACACGCCCGGGGATCGCCGGCGCGTCCACAATGCCAACCTCCATGCCGCAGCGCATTTGTACCGCGCCTATCGCTTGACCGGCGAGGCCTCGTACCGCGAGCAGGCCGAGCCGGCGCTGCGGTTCACGCTGGACCGCCAACGCGACGATGGGGCGTGGCCGTATGGTGAGTACGATTCCCGCGAGCCCTTCGAGGGCAGCCTGATGCGCATCATTGATCATCACCACACCGGATTCGTGCTGCGATCACTCCACGAAATCTACGGCATCACCCACGCGGAAGGCATTCGCCGGCAGATCGAACGCGGTTACGCCTACTACCGCAACCACCTCTTTGAACCGGATGGCATGCCGGTCAACGACTACGGCCGTTATCCCGTGGACATCCACGCGTGCGCCGAAGCCATCCTCTGTCCGGCCGTACTGGCGGACTGGGTCCCCGATGCGTTGGATCTCGCCGCCCGCAGCACGGATTGGACGTACCGCCATCTCCGGGATCCCCGTTCCGGCGCGGTCTATCACCGGAAGTACCCCTTCTTCACAGCCCGGCTCATTGCCACACGATGGGGCATTGCGTGGGTGTTCCGAGCGCTCTGCGAGTACGTGTTTCGCGCCGGCTATGTCCGGCGGCCTTGATCGTCGGTACAAACGCGGACTATTCTTCCTCTCGTCACGTAACGCCGCAGTGTCAGCCGTTTGGCCCATGGCATGTCCAGGATGCCAGCATGAAGATTTGTATTCTCCAGGTCCTCCACGAGCCCTTCGACAAACGCGTCTTCCACAAAGAGGCCAAGAGCCTTGTGGCCGCCGGTCACGAGGTCCTTTCCATCGTCCCCTCGGATGGTCCCGTGGCCGATACGGCCGGCGTCACGTTCAGGACCATTCCCGTCGCCAAAGGCCTGCCGGCGCGCGCGCGGTCCGCCGGGCGACTCGTCCTCGCGGGGCGCCACGTGGATACCGACTGCTACTTTGCCGTCGAGCCGGAGTCCTGGGTGGCCGCCCTCGTCCTCAAGCTGCTGCGGCGCAAGAGGGTCGTGTTCGATGTCCACGAACCGATCGTGCCCGAGTTCGCGAAGTTCTTTCCGGCGCCACTGCGGCCCTTCGTGAAGTGGGCTACCGTACGCGCGATGCGCCTCTTCGCGCGTTTCACGGATCACATCATCCTAACGCGCGAGAGCCTGGCCACCGAGTTCAAGGGACTCCGGACGCCGCAGAGCCTTGTCCTCAACACAAACCATCTCCAACCAATGTGCGCGGACATTCCGGCGCCCCTCCACGAGCGCTACGCCACACGGCCAACCATCATCCATCAAGGCGTGTTCGGCGACGTGCGCGGCTCCTACGAACTGCTCGACGCGCTCAAGACCGTGGTCCAGGTCGTTCCCGATGTCAAGTGCATTCTCTTGGGCCGTTACGTCTACGGCGACGAGAAGGTCTACCGGAACGCCGTGCGCGAAGCCGGACTCGAAGACGTCGTCGATATGCCTGGTGCAGTACCGTTCGAGGGAGTACCAGCCTACATCGCCGTATCGCGGATAGGCCTCATCCTCTTGCAGCCCATCCTCGAAGGACTGGCATACGCGATGCCGCACAAGCTCTTCGACTACATGCGTGAAGGCATTCCCTGCATCGTTCCGGATTTTACCATCGAGGTACGGCATATCGTCGAGGAAACCGACTGTGGCCTAGCGGTCGACGTAACCAAGCCCGAGGCTATCGCGGAGGCCATCCTGCGGCTCTTGCGCGATCCGGCCGAGGCCCAACGCCTGGGACGCAACGGCCGGCATGCCGTCGAGACGAAGTACCACTGGGCCAACGATGAACGCGCCCTGCTCGATGCCTTCGCCGCTGTGGAACGGAACGGGTAGGCCATGGCACCGGATGTCCTCATAGCGCCGGTCGAAACCTACGATGACGATCGCGCGATCCGCGCCTTCGTCGAGCGCGTCCTTGCCGCAACGCCGCTCGTATCCGGCGGCTGGCGCGACACGGCTCGGCCGCCCCTCGTCGTCGTCAAGCCCAACTGGGTGCAACAGGCCCACGAGTTCGCCCCGGACATCTGGGAGCCGGTTATCACCCATCCCGCCCTCGTCAAGGCCGTGCTCACCTACCTGGCCGAGGCGATGGACCAACGCGGCACCATTGCCCTATGCGATGCACCCAACACCTATGCCGATTTCAGCCGCATTCTCGAGCGGGGCGGCCTCGGCGCGTTTGTGGCCGATTTCGTCGCGCAGCATCCCGGCATCACGCTTGAAATCATCGACTTGCGCCGCGAGATCTGGATCACCAAAGAGCAGGTAATCGTCGAGCGTCGCCCCAACACACCCGATCCGCGTGGCTACACGGCCGTGAACCTCGGTCGTGACAGCCTCTTTCACGGCTTCCACGGCGAGGGCCGCTATTACGGCGCCGACTACGATTTCGCCGAGGTCAATCGCCACCACAGCGGTGAGGTCCAGGAGTACCTGCTGGCCGGCACGCCTATGGCGTGCGACCTTTTCGTGAACCTGCCCAAACTCAAGACGCACAAGAAGACCGGCATCACGTGTTCTCTCAAGAACCTCGTTGGGATTAACGGCGACAAGAACTGGCTCCCCCATCACACCGAAGGTACACCGGCCACCGGCGGCGATGAGTTCCCGGAAGCGTCGACCAAGCATCTCGTCGAGTCCATCGTGAAGAAGGTCGGCCAACGGGTGGCGCGATCGGTGCCGATGCTCGGTCCTTGGCTCTTCCGGAAGATGCGCAACGCCGGCCAACGCGTGCTCGGCGACAGCCAGACGACGATCCGCAACGGCAACTGGTCGGGCAATGACACCTGCTGGCGGATGGTGCTCGACCTCAATCGGGCGCTGCTCTACGGAACGGCGGAGGGCGGCTGGCGCGCGAATGGCCTCAGAGGCTATGTGGCCATCATCGATGGTATCATCGGCGGCGAGGGCAACGGCCCCCTCTGTCCCGAAGCCGTGCCCTCCGGCGTCCTCATTGGCGGCTGGAACCCGGCCCATGTGGATGCCGCGGCCTCGCGTTTGATGGGATTCGACCCAAACCGCGTCGCCATGGTCCGCGAGGCCTTTGCCGAGCATCGCTGGCCAATCGCCATGCGCGCCATGGATGAACTCGTTGTCGAAGATGGCCGCCGCGGCGGTGAAGTGCCCCTGGATGAAGTGAAACCGGCCACCGCGGCGGGGTTCGAGCCGCATTTCGGCTGGCGTGCGTTGCGACCCGAGTGAACAAAGAGAAGAGACGATGGCGTTCCAGCCAAAGCGAAGATTCTACGAAGCGCTGCCGAATACCTTCAAAGCGCCCTTCGGTTGGATTCCGTTCTCGCTCATAGCCGGAAGGCCCTATCGTGACGTTACGCGCCGCACAAGAGCCATGGATCGCGCGAGTCGCGAGGAGCTTGCGGCGTACGTCGAGGACGCACTGGGCCGGATGCTTCGTTTCGCCTGCGATCAGGTCCCGGCCTACGCCGGATTGGCTGGCATCGTAGGCCGGCTCAAGCCGACGGAGGCGCTCAAGGCCTTTCCTTTCCTCGACAAACCAACGCTCCAACAAGGCTTCGACCGCTACCTCCCCAAGAACCTCCATCGATTCCCCCATTGGGAATGCACGACGGGCGGCACGACGGGAAACCAACTCCGATTCTACCTCGACGACGCTTCGCACAGCCGCGAAATGGCCTTCATGCACCGGATATGGGCCCGCGCAGGATACACCCCGCGATCGCGCAAGGCGACGTTTCGCGGCGTGCCGTTTCCGGATCTGCACGAGGGTGTCTACTGGCAAGAAAACCCCATATACCACGAACTTCAGTTCTCGCCGTTCCATATGGGCGAGGCCACGCTCGATGCCTACGTGGCACGGTTACGCGCCTTTCGCCCGGAGTTCCTCCACGGCTATCCTTCAGCGCTCTGGCTCTTGGCTGAGTACGTGCTGCGACACGGCATCGATCTCGGCGATCTCAGCATCAAGGCCGTGCTCCTGGCCTCCGAGGCCATGTATCCCGGCCAGCGCGAGGGCTTCGAGAAAGCCTTCCGCTGCCGCGCGCTATCGTGGTACGGCCACAGCGAGCGGTTGATCCTCGGCGGCGAGTGCGAAAAGGACTCCGCCTACCACCAGTTTCCCGACTACGGCGTGATGGAAATTGTGGACGCCGATGACAACGTTGTCGCGGAGGACGGGCAAAAAGGCGAGCTCGTGGGCACGGGCCTTCTCAATCAATCGCTGCCACTCATCCGATACCGCACCGGCGACCTCGCGCGTAGGCGTCACCACACCTGTGCGTGTGGCCGCGCCTTCGACCGCTTCGACACCGTCGAGGGACGTTGGAGGCAGGAGTATGTCGTCGGCAAGAGCGGGTCGAAGATCAGTCCGAGTGCGCTCAACATGCACGGCCGGATCTTCGACAAGGTCATCCGGTATCAGTACTACCAGGCCGCCCCCGGCCGGATGGAGTTACGCGTCATGGCCACCGACGGATTCTCCGAACAGGATGGCCGCGCCATACAACAGGCCTTCGCCGACAAGGTCGGAGACGAATTGGAGGTCGTGCTGCGCCTCGTGGAGGATATCCCCCTCACGGATCGCGGCAAACTGCGCAGACTCATCCAGGAGATCCCCGGCATGGCATGAGCGTCATCGCCACCGGGCGTGCCGGCGGGCACGGCACCGGAGGTCTTGGTCCAAGAGAAGGAGTGCAAGAGATGTTCGGAGGTGGTTCTCGGCAGGGCGGGTGTTCCGTCCGCCGTCTTTTCATCGTGATCCTGACAACGCTGGGATCGCTCTGCCTATCCCATGCCGATGGGACGGAAAGCGGAAATCGCCCGAATGTTGTCTGGGTCCTGCTGGACGCCTGCCGGGCAGACGCGCTTTCGTGCTACGGCAACGAACGCCCCACTTCGCCTGTGATTGATCGGCTGGCGGAGCGGGGCGTCCGATGCGAAAACAACTTCTCTCAAGCCGGGTTCACAACGTGGTCCGTGCCGTCCTACATGACCGGCAAGTACTTCCCGGTCTATTGCCTTGACCGTGGCCCGTGGCGCGCCATGTTCCGTCAGCGCAGCGAAAACGAGCTCTACCTCTCGGAGATCCTGCACGCCAACGGCTACCAGACCGCGTGCTTCAGCGTCCACGCCTGGTTCAGTCCAAACAGCCGGATCTGGAAGACCTTCGAGAAGGCGGCATATGTGCCTCCACCGGCCGGGGCGGGCTACGCCCCTTTTGAAACACTCAACGAAGTCCTTTTCCCGTGGCTGGAGGAGTCGAGAACGGAACCGTTCTTCCTCTATCTCCATACACTGGATACGCACTTCCCTCATATTCCGATACCCGGCTACGAGTCGTGGTTTGACGCGCAGTATGAAGAGGCCCGAAAGACGGATTCATCCCTCGCGAAACCGCCGTTTAGCGACAAGGAAAAGGCCCGTTACCGCGCACTCCTCGACTGCAATACGGCCTATGCCGACGCATGTCTGGGGCGCCTGCTGGACAAGCTCGAACAACTCGGACTTGTCAACACGATCGTCATCATTTCCTCTGACCACGGCGATCTGCTGGGCGAAGACGGTCAAACCATCGACCATCCTTCTTCGGTGACTACCGACGAGCTGTTTCACGTTCCCCTCGTCATGGCAGGTCCCGGAATCCCGTCCGGTGTGAACATCCGGTCAATCACCGAAAACGTGGATATCGTGCCGACGGTTCTGGATCTGCTGGGTATCTCAAGCAAGGCCGAGATGCAGGGCAAGAGCTTGATGCCACTGTTCGATAATCCCAAGGGCCCGGCGCCTTCTCGCTACGCCATGTACCGCCGGCCTTCCGCCGGGGACGACTTCGTGCCCATCCTCGGCTTGCGTAGCGACAAGTTCTGTTTCGAGTGGAACGCTCAGGCACGCCGGCAAGACCTATGGTCGAGGCCAGACAGCATCGTCGCGCGCCAAAACGTCAAGGACAAGTATCCCGAAATCGTACAGGAGATGAACCGGTACATGGAGCGTGAGATCATCCCCCTCTGGCAGCAATATGCCGGTTGCCCGCGCACCAACAAGACCGTGTTCACCGTGAACCTCGAACGCATCGCTGTGCCCGCCGACGCCTGGGATTCCGCAAGCACACTATCCGACAACAAATGGCAACTCGTCTCCGGTCGACTCAAGAGCGCGGCTTTTCTGGAAGATGCACCACCGATCACGTTCCCTTTCGAAGTACCCGACGGGACTTACCGCCTGCAACTAGAGGCTGACTCCATGATCGGTCAGGATGCGCAGCAAGGCTCTTGCTTCCTCGTCAAGGTGGGAAACGAGGCCGATCCCAAAGTTGTTTCCACGACCGACTCCACCAAGCGTTCGCAGTTCCTCGACATCGGGACCTACACGATTAGCGGCGGCCGCATCGACGTGACACTCGACGAAGGCGATCGCACGCGCTGGGCCGTCGCCGGCGCCGTACGATTCATTCCGGAAGATGCCGGCCACGAAGTCGAGGCGTTGGACAATCAAACGGAAATGGACGAACAGCTCAAAGCGCTGGGCTATCTCGGTGACTAACCCGTGGGCCTCAAGAAGAGGAGACACGCCAAGGATGGCCCGTCGCACCATGGCAGCAAAAGCGCTGCCTGCGGCGGCCCAATGGCGGATTTGGGTTACCGCACGGTTTCTACTATGATGGGGGCAGCACCTGCTTGCTCTGAACGTGCTCACCTGAGAACAGAAGAAGGGATGCCTGTGGCGCGATCTTGCTGGATGAGACGATTCGAAACGCCCGTTACCGGCTGGCTCGGTGGAGGAATGGGCCTATTGGTGTGTCTATTGGCCGTTGGCTGCCTCGGCGGCCGCGCCTGCGCCGATCCGCCAGATTGCCCTTCTTCCCAACGCCCCAACGTCATCTGGATATTACTGGACGCATGCCGCGCGCAGAATCTGTCGTGTTATGGGTATGAGCGCACCACATCCCCGAACATCGACTCCTTGGCAACGCAAGGCGCCGTCTTTCTGAATCATTTCGCCCAAGGCAATCAGACGAGAGTATCGGTACCCTCATATGTTGCCGGGCGTTACTTCGCCACCTTCTGTCTCAGCGGCGGCGGATGGCGCGAAACGTGGCGGAAACCCAGCGCCGCCGAGCAGATGATTCCCACCATCCTGAAACAGAACGGCTATCGCACCGGCGTATTCTCTGCCCACCCATGGCTGGGGAACGGGGAAAGCCGGTTCTACCGGGAATTCGAGCACCAATTCTATTGCGGCGGCCCGATCAGCAACCTTGTCAAGGCGTTCTTGGAATGGCTCGGGCACGACGAACGAGAGCCCTTCTTCGCCTACTTCCATGCCTCCGACACCCATTTCCCTCACCGATTGAAGCCTCCTTACAACCAGTGGGTGCAGGAGCTCCCCGTGAGGACCTTCCACGAGATAGGTTACATTGAACCCGGCGCCAGACTCACGGACGTAGATGTGGAGGTCTTCCGAGGACTCCACGATGGCAGCATTCTGTCCGCGGATGGGCAGATCGGACAGATCGTGGACGGACTGAAGGCCGCCGGCGTGTTCGAAAACACCGTCGTGATTGTAGGCGCGGACCACGGCGATGCCTTGGCCGAGGATTACAGGACGATCGGCCACAATGAAGGCGCACTCCAGGATGAGGTCATCCGCGTGCCGCTGATCATGAAGGGCCCGGGAATACCGGGGGGACGGCGCGTCGAAGCACTCACGGAAAACGTGGATATCGTTCCCACGGTTCTCGAACTGGCGGGGGTTGAGTCTGATGCTTCGTTCGACGGAACGAGCCTGACATCCCTGATGCGCGAAGAGAACTCCGCGAAGCCTTGGCGGGAGTACACGGTGACGCGAGCATTCAACAGATCACTTGACGACGTACCGATTCTCATCCTGCGAGACACCGAATTCAAGTACATCTACAACCCGCTGACCAATGAAGAGAACCTCTGGCGCGTACCGGACCGCGTGGCCTCGCGGGAGCTGTGTACTGGACCCGATTTCGATGATGAGCGGCGCGAGCGGCGCACTTGGGTCGAGCAGAATGTCATGCCCAAGTGGCAGGCCTACGCCGGTCTGGCGCGCGTTCCCTCCGGGCCTTTCATCGAATACTTCGGTCCATCCGTAATCAAGAACGGCGTCGAGCCAGCCGACGCCGTCGTCCGCGCCGAAGACCAAAGCTGGCAAGACAATCGCTGGAGTCTGATGGGCGTGGCCAGCGGAGCCCTGGTCAGCTCCGGCTGGCAAGAGGACGCGCCCGCTGTTTCGTTTGGCGTGGATGTCCCTAGCGGCACGTACCGCGTCGAAATGGAAATGCACTACGGCACCCGGATGGGCCATCCCGCTTCGGCCTTCTTGTTCAGCGCCGAAGGGGAGCCCGCCCGGGTGATCTGCAGCGACGAGGAGGTCCGGCGCGCGATCGGAGACAACGTCAAGTATAGGTACATGGACATCGGCACCTATGAAGTGCCCGACGGCCGGTTCGACGTCACATTGGATGAAGCCGACAATGGCTACTGGGCCGTAGCGCGCTCATTCAAGTTCACCCCCGTCGGTGCGGTCGATATGACCGTCTCTCCTCATCTGCAAGAGGAACAGACACGGCAACTGGAGGCCTTAGGATACCTGGAGTGAAAGATGCGCACCGAGACAGAGGAACGCCGTAGAAGCCGATACCCCGCAAGTGTGAGCGCACCCAGGCGTTGCCCTCGAAACCGTGTCTTCGCGCAGGGTCTCGCCCTAGTGCTTCTCATGGCCGTATACGCGGTGGGCGAAGAGGCCGCGTCGCCGGAGGCAGCGGGGCGCCCCAACGTCATCTGGATACTGCTGGACGCGTGTCGTGCCCGGAATCTATCGTGCTACGGATACACACGTGAGACCTCTCCCCACATTGACCAACTTGCCGCTGACGGGACGGTCTTCCTGCGGCACTGCACCCAGGCAGGCATGACCGTACTGTCCGTTCCGTCTTTTCTTACGGGCAGGTATTTCCCCGTCTGTTCGCTCGCACCCGTGAACTGGCGCGCGCAAAGCCGCGTCAGGCCTCCCAACGAAAAGTACGTCTCCGAGACACTGGCGGAGAATGGCTATGTGACCGCCGTCTTCACGGCACATCCTGGGATCTCCTCCAAAAGCAAGCTTCGCGAGGCCTTCCAGGAGTACTACCTAATCCGCCCCGCACAAGGACGCAGCTACGGGGAGTTTGATGTTATCAATGCACGCTTGCTCCCATGGTTGGAACAGAGGGCGGACAAGCCCTTTTTCGCCTATGTCCATTCGCTCGATACGCACGGCCCGCATTATGTCCACGACGGCCACGACCGGTGGGTCGACCGCACGAAGCGCCACGACTGGGTTTTCGATTCTATCGAAAGCGAGCGAACGCCCGTGTCGCTCGACGATCCCATCGGCAAGGAGTATGTGCGCGGCGCCTATGACGGAAGCATCCATTTCGCGGACGCCGCCGTGGGCGAGATCGCGGCCAAGCTAAAGGAATTGGGCGTTTACGAGAACACCATGCTCATCATCTCCTCCGATCACGGCGAATTGATCGGCGAAGACGGCGTCAACGTCGAGCATCCCAGCGCCATAACAACGCAAGAGCTGGTCCATGTCCCCCTCGTCATGACCGGCCCCGGCATTCCCAAGGGGCAGCGCGTATCGCCGCTCACGGAGAACGCCGATATTGTGCCGTCCCTGCTCGAGCTGATGGGTGCGTCGTCAAACGCCCAATATGATGGGAAGAGCTTCGTTCCGCTCTTGCGAGATCCCAAAGCCAAGGCCTTGCACGACTACATCGTGTTCAAGAGCCGTTACTCGTTCTTCAATGAGGACGAACTGACCATATTCGCCATCTTCGACGGTGAATACACCTACGAGTTCAATCCGCACACGCAGAGCCGGCATCTCTGGGCCATGCCGGACAGCATCGTGAAGCGCTGCGATATGATCGATGAGAAGCCGGATCGCGCCGAGAAGATGCATCGCGTGATCGAGGAAACGCTGATGCCCAAGTGGGAAGACTACGCGCGGTTGCCGAGACAGACCCCCGAGGAATTCGTCGAGTTTCTCGTCGAAGCGGCCGACAAGGGAAACCTGCGGCCCGAGACAGCCTGGACGACTTCAGCCGATGGAAGCGCATTGGACAATAAGTGGCTTCTCTCTGGACGGAACCTCGTGGCGGAACCTTGGTCGGAAACGGTGCCTCCCTTGAGCGTCTCTCTCGATATTCCGAACGGCGTGTACAACGTGCAGATGACCCTACTGCTCAATGTCAAAGGCGAGCATGTCTCGTCGGCCGTTCAAGTAACCCTCCAGAACGAATCAACGCCCATCGAGGTGTGCCCTGGCCCCTCGGACCTCGCCGGCGCGCAGCAAGGAGCGAGTTCCTGGGTCTATATCAACGTGGCTCGATGCACAGTTCGCGACGGCCGCTTCCAGGCCACCATCCAGTCAGCCGACACAGCGCATTGGGCCAGCGCACGATCGTTCCGCTTCGTGCTGGTCGAGGCACTCGGCGCGGCGCCTATCGTGGAGCGACAAGCCGTGGAAGAGCAACTCCAGGCCTTGGGATACCTTCAGTAGAGCCCTCGGGCCTCGCGACGCAACACTCGCCGGGATATCTTTGACTCTCCCTCGCATCGGAGCGGCAAACCCCATGCCCCTCAGCACCGGCGAGCCCATCGAGCTACAGGTAGCCGAGCGCCTTGAGATCCTCCCGCTGTTCCGTGTCCATGCTTGGTGGCGGAGGCGCGACTTCGCCTTGCCAGGACCACTTGAACCGCTGTTCCCACGCGGCCGACACCTGCATCATCTCGGCCACGATTTCCGGTCTGTCTGCCGCGAGATTCGCCTGTTCCTCAGCATCGGTTGGAATGTGGTACAACCCGGTGGGCTCAAGCGGGAAGCGGCGATCGCCGGCCAGTCCTTGCTTGGCGAAACCCTCACACACGGAATCCGGCACGACATTGTAGGTGGGCGCTGACGGATTGTTGATGAAGCGATAGTCGCCTTTTCGAATGACAACCGCCTTCATCGAACCGTACTCCGCCACGGCCGGAGGTAGAGACAACGACTGCCCCTGCCACAGCGGCGTGAGATTGGCACCCTCAAAACGCTCAGGACACGGCACCCCCAGGGCATCGAGTATCGTCGGCGCAATATCGATGGATTGCACGATATCGCTGACGCGCTTTCCCTTCGGGAGATGCCCCGGATGATGAAACACGAGCGGAACATGATGAACGCCGGCGTAAGGCGAACCCCAGTGGCCAATGTAGCAGTGGTGACCGCACAACTCCTCGCCGTGGTCCGACGTGATGACCGTCAGCGTGCCGGCACGCAGCCCCATCTCATCCAACGCATTCAGCAGGCGCGCCAACTGGTCATCGGTATACCGAATCTCGCCGTCGTAGAGCGCCAGCAACTTGTCGAGTCTCTCGGGAGCCAAGACCTCGCGCGTGAAAAAGATCTTGTACGTGTTCTCGATCGTGCCGAGACTGAGGTCGGGATCGGCATCGTACCGCGACGCATACGGCGGCTTCGGAGCGAAGGGCACATGCGGGGCGAAATAGTGAATCCACAGGAAAAAGGGCTGCTGACGATCCCCTTGGTGATACTCCCTCAACCACGCCAACGCGTTGTCCGTCAGCGCCTCGTCGGAGTATTGCCGCCCCCCCATCATGTGGGGAAATCCTTCCCAGCGCTGCTTCTCGGCATAACCAAGGAAGGCGGCGCACGCGTAACCCTGGGCGGCGAGAACGGTGGCTAGGGACGGCTGCGCCGCTGAAAGCAACGTCTGATTGTCGTGGACGCCGTGCGTGACGGGATACGTGCCGGTGTGAATAGAAGCCAGCGACGGCCACGTGAGGCCACGATGAGCGTTGGCACCCTCAAACAGAACACCTTCCCGTGCCAACGAGTCCAGAACCGGCGTCGTATCATGCGCGCAGCCGTAGCAGCCGACATGATCCGCCCGCAACGTATCGATCGTGACGAGCAACAGGTTCGCTCGCCCAGAAGAAACGGCGGAGACGCCTTTCGCGCACGGCCTCCGAACGAGTCCCGACGCCAACCCGGCCATACCGGCCGCACCGCAGACAACAAAAGCCCTACGCGACACACGCGTGGATGAGTGTCCGCCCTGAGGGAAACCGTCTTTCATTTCATCACGGAAGACAACCATTTGGACCGCCCGGCACCCCTCTGACGAAAGCCTCCGGCCTCTCACCCATCCGGGCCGGTGCGCCTGAGGTTCTGACCGCGGAAGCGCATTCAGAATGTGGAACCGACGCCCTGGCGGACACCAAAACACCGGCGGCAGATGTTCATCCGCCGCCCGATACCCGGGAAGGCCGAAAGACCTATCCCCGACTAATCCTTGTCGCCCACCAGCGGCGAGATGGCCAGCAGGGCCGCGCCGACGCCGGAAAGAATCGTCGCGATGAGAGTCATGATCTCGGCTGCGCCCATTTCGGCTTGCTTGACCGGGACGCTGGAGAGTCTGCGCACGTGTTTCATACTAACCCTTTCATGTTGACTGCCGCGCACATAATCATGCGCGGCACCACGGACTGTCTACTGGCACTAGGATAGCGAACGCCCTTCGCTCTGTCAAGAACCCGTCGCGGCGTCAGCTCAGCAGCGCGGCAATACGCACCATGAAGTTACCGATGGCGGCGCCGTATTCGGGCGACCCATCGATGGTCACCTGGCCTTTGCCGATGGCCTGCACCATATCCACGCGGTTGCCGAGCACCGGTAGCGCATTGTCTACGCCGTCGAACTTCATGTGGACAAATGGCTTGCGCCGCGTGTAGTACCCTCGGCCGGCCTTTGACTTGCCGGCCTTGACGCGCAGGTAGGCGGCGATCCCTTCCGGTTCGCACGACCACTGGTAGATGCGTTCCGGCTGCTTCGTCGTCCACTTCACCATGTCCGGATCGCCGGCCTTGTTCAATTGGCTCAACGCCGTGGTGATCATGTAGAGCGTCATCTTGACCTTGAGGCGCGCCTGTTCGGCGTCCTTCGGCTTGGCCTCGGGCTGGAGGAGCTTGAGCGCGAGCAGCACGCTGAACACCTTCACAAGCAATCCGACCTTGGTGAGGCCCTTGATGTGCGGCAGCACGGGCTTGCCGGCGAACATGGCGTTCATCTTGGCCACGCTCGAGAACGCGAACGTGATGTCGGCGGCGTCCGTCGGCTCGGGCACAATGTCGATGGTGCCGTCGTGGAAGCGCATGTGCGCCGCCACGTTCTCCGGTTCATTCTTCGCCGCGAACTGAACCGTGGCGTCCACGCCCTCGAAACGCTTGGCGAACTTCGCGTCGTCCTCCAAGAGGACCTTGATCACGGGAAACACCGCGCGAAATGCGATTCGCGCCGCCAACAGATCCTGTTCCGTCGCTTGGGCCATCGGCTACACCTCGTCTTCCCAGTCTTCGTCTTCCTCGAAGTCGCGGCCCATGATCTCGCGGACCTTCTCGAGGATGCCGTCGGTATCGATCTTGTAGTGGTTCTGAATGTCTTCGGGATAGCCGATCATCGAATACTCGTCGGGAATACCCACCTTCTGGAAAGCGCAGCCCTTGCCGCTCTCGGCAATGACGTCGGCCACGGCCGTGCCAAGGCCGCCAATGACATTGTGATCTTCGAACGTGACGAGGCGGCGCGTGTCTTGCACAGCCGCGAGGATGGCCTCGCGATCGATGGGCTTGATCGTGTGCATGTTGAGCACGCGTACGCTCAAGCCGTCTTCCTTCTCGAGGATATCGGCCGCCTGGACGGCGTGGTACACGGACGGGCCGCAGCAGATGACCGTGATGTCGGTGCCCGGATGCATTACGACGGCCTTGCCGATTTCGAAACCGTAGTCCTGGCCACTGTACACGCTGGGCTCGAAGCCTCGGCCGATCCGGATGTACACCGGCCCGTCGATATCCAGACACGCCCGCACGGCATTGGCCGTTTCGTGGCCGTCGGCGGGAACAATGACCGTCAGATTGGCGAACGCGCGAACCACCGAAAGGTCTTCGGTGGCATGGTGCGTTGTGCCGGCCGGGCCGAACGAGGTGCCCGAATGCGTGGCGATGATCTTACAGTTCAGCTTCTGATAGCAGATGTCCGTGCGCACAAACTCGCCCGCCCGAAGCGTCGCAAACACCGAGAACGTCGAGACAAACGGGATCAGACCCGCCTTCGCCATACCGGCGGCCACGCCGAACAGATTCTGCTCGGCGATACCCACGTTGAAGAATCGCTCGGGAAACTTGTCGCCGAGCGCGCCGATCTTCGTCGATTTCGCGAGATCGGCCGATAGTCCGACAATCTCGGGGATCTGGGCGGCGAGATCGCACAGCACGCGGCCGTAGATCTCGCGCTGGCTCATGGCGTCGGCATCGTAAACGGTCCAGGTGAGTCCTTCGGTCAGTTTGCCCATGTCACTCCTCCCCGATGGATTGCTTGGCCCGTTCGATGAGGCCGGAATCGAGGCCGCCGTAGTGCCAGCTCGGATCGTTCTCCATGAAGTCGACGCCTTTGCCCTTGACTGTGTTCGCGATGATCGCGACAGGGCCCTTGTCGTAGGCGAGACCGAAGTCAATGGCGGCGGCAAGTTCCGGGAAACTGTGGCCGTCTACCGTCTTGACTGCCCAGCCGAAGGCCGTCCACTTATCGGCAATCGGCTCGATGCCCATGACCTCTTCGGTCGGCCCATCGATCATCATGCGATTGCGGTCGACGAAGGCGATGAGATTGTTCACCTTGTGATGGGCAGCGCACATGGCCGCTTCCCAGATCGAGCCCTCGTTGCACTCGCCGTCGCCCACGATGCAATACGTGCGCCACGATTTCTTGCGCACGCGCGCGCCCAGCGCCATGCCCACCGCCACGGGCAGTCCGTGGCCCAGCGAACCGGTCGAGGCATCGACGCCGGTGACCTTGTTGCCGTCCAGGTGCATGCCGAAGGACGATCCGGAGTGGTTGAATTCCTTGAGCAGCTCCGGATCGAAATAGCCGCGCTCGGCCAGGACGACGGCATAGCCGACGCCGCCATGGCCCTTGCTCAGCACAAATCGATCACGATCATCCCAATCCGGACGCTTTGGGTCGATATTCAGGTACTTCCAGTACAGGAGCGTCATGATGTCGGTTTGGCTCAAGGCGCCGCCGATGTGCGCGCCGCCGGACCATCCCGTAACATCCACGATCGCGCGCCGGATTTTTGCGGCGGTTCGTTTCAGGTGTCGGATCTCCTCATCCGTCAGTGGCATGCCGATCTCCTATCTCCGTTCTGGACCATCGCCAACGTCTGGCCGTGTCGGCAACGCGTCACACGCTACGCCGCTGCTTGACGGCCTTCACGGCATCATCAAAGATGTCCCATGACCGTTGGATATCCTCGTCCGTATGGGCCGTGGACAAGAACCAGTTGTGGTGCGACGAGAAGAACGCGCCGCGCTTGGTGCATTCGCCGCAGACGTCTTGATGGAACATGAGGCTCTCGTCGTTCGTGATGCGCAGGTACGGCATCGAGGTGACGCCGGTGACCTTGAGGTCGAGGCCGTGGCTGCGCGCGATATCCACGAGTCCATCGCACAGCTTCTTGCCCTGGCCGATCATGAGTTTCGGGCCGTCGAGGCGCTTGAGCTCGTCGAGGCACGCCATCGCCGCCGCCATAGGTCCCGCCGAGAACCAGTAGCTGCCGGTATAGAACACCTTGGCCGTGTCGTTCTTCAGCGCCTCGGTACCGACGAGTGCCGAAATCGGATAGCCGTTGGCGATGGCCTTGCAGAGGCACACGAGGTCCGGCTTGAAGCCGAAATACTCGTGCGAACCGCGCATATCGAGGCGGAAGCCCGTACGCACATCGTCGATAATCAGCAAAGCGCCGGCCTTGTGCAGCAGGTTCTCGACCGTGCGCCAATAGCCGTCGGCCGGAAGCTCGTTGTCCGCGAACACCGGATGGTGATACGGCGTCGCGATCATGCCGGCGACCTGGCCCGGATTCTCGTTGAGCACGCGCTCGACCTCGCTCACGTCGTTCCACCGGATCCGAATAACGTTCTCCTGGTCGGCATCGATGATGCCCGGATGGCCGAGGCTCTGCATCCAAGGCGCGACGCCGTGGTAACCGCTCTTGATCGCGATGATCTTCTTGCGGCCGGTGGCGGCGCGCGCCACCATAATCGCGTAGTTGGTCACGTCGCCACCGTTCTTGGCAAAGTAGGCCCAGTCCGCCATCGGCATCAGGTCGACGAAGTACTCGGCTAACTCGACCATAACCCTCGGCGCGCACGTGACCGTGTTGCCCTCCTTCAACTGGGCCAAGTACGCCTCGTCCACTTTGGGATGGTTGTAACCGAGCACCATCGGGCCGTACGCGCACATGTAGTCGATGAACTCGTTACCGTCGGCGTCCCAGAAGTGGGAGCCGGCGCCGCGAACCGAAAAGAACGGATAGGCGTCTACGGGGACGAGCGGCGCCGGGCTGTAGTGTCCGTAGATGCCGCACGGAATCACCTGGGCCGCGCGCCGATACAGCGCGGCGTTCTGCTCATAGGTATAGGTCTTCATCTTCGGCTCGCCGTTGGGTTCCTGCTTCACGGATGCTTCCATGGCCACTCCATTCGACTCCTGTCCTGGTGAGCGCCCTGCGTTGCGGCGTTAGTCTACGTACTGGCGGACGCGTTCGAGGATCAGATTCGCGTTCTCCACCATCGGCACGTGGCCCCAGATGGCCACATCGCCCTGCGCCACCGCCCGGAATCCATCCAGTCGATCGTTGAGCAGGTCGCTGGCCACCTGAAGATTCCGGAAAATCATCTTTGCCATCGGATGCTCGGCCTTGCCTTTCGCCACCCGCATCGTGCCGTCACCGAGCTCAAGGTGCACCACCGGGCCGTCGGGCAATACCTCGACCTGCAAACGCCCGGTGCCCATCTGCGCCGCCAGGTGCCGGCTGATTGGATCAAGCTGGGCCAATTCGGCCACGCAATAGAATGCCGTGTAGAGCGTCAGCGGCGTATTCACGCGCACATAGTCCGGGTCGTCCAGCCGCCCGTCCTCCGGCTTCAGAAAGTACTCGAGCCGCTCCGTGAGCCGCGCGAACTTGCGCGTCAGGAAGCCCAAGCGCAGAAAGCCCTTGAGCGGAATTGGATTCGCCTTGCCCTCAAACATGAGGTTCAGGTGTTCCGGCGACTTGAAGTACAGCTTGACGGTCGGGTGCTCGTGCGCCCCGCGGCCGACGGTGCACCGGCCTCGATCAAAGGCCACGTAGGCTTGAGGGCCGTTCTTCACCGAGAATTGGATAACGATGCGCCACTTCTTGGATTTCTCGGCCGAATCGGCGTCGAGCCGCACCAATTCCTCGAGGTTGGGCAGCACCGCATACAGGTTGATATTGGCCTTGATCTGCTGCTCAAGATCATTGCTCAAGATGACTACTCCTTGAACGAGACGTATCCGCGTCGTGCCCGCGCCAAGAGGTATCCCAGCCGCCCGTCTCCCGACGAACGCCCGAGGATTATAGCCTTGAGCCGCTCGCCGAGCAAAACGTTTCCGCGCACACTTCTACCTTGGTTCAGCCGCAAGCTCGAAGACAAGGACCTGGAACGGCGCGAGTCTGAAGGTGAACGGCTCGCCCGCAGCCAGGATTGCGCCGTTGTGCACTATCTGGCCCGCCCGTGGTAACGTCACGCGATAGCGCTGGGCCGCATCCGACGGGAGTTCGAGGGCGCGGGCGACATCGATGGCGATGCTCTGCTCAGCGCTGGCAGGATTACGCAAGACGAGAATGGCTTTCTCGGGCGTCCAGGAGGCCCAGCCATACACCTCGCCGGCGCCGGGATCGCCGCCGACCCAATGCGTGTCGACGAAGAGGCCGGCATGGGCGCGCGCCCAGCGGGCCGCCTCGGCGAGTACATCCCACTGCACGTCGGTCAACCGCCTCGGCGCTATGTATAGTTCCTGCAATCCGGTGCCGCTACCGAAGAACGACCACACCTCGTCGCCCCACTCGCCGATATCGTCGCCCAACTCGGCCGCCGGGCCGTGCCACGCCTGGGCAATGCCTTGCGTCATCAACGAGTTCAACGGGTATAGCGGGCCTTGCCGGACGACGTTCCGATACGTGTAGGTGTCGCGATAGGTAATCCACTGCTGGCGCTTCGACCCCTCACCATGGAAGCCCATGTCGCCCTCGCCGCGCCACGTCGAGTCGGCATGCCAGAGAAAGTAGGGCGAACACCAGGTACCGGTCGTCGCGCTGACGTAGAGGTCCGGCGCGAGGGCCCGGAGCTCGCCCACCAAACGCATCAGCGCCTCGATGTCGCCGAAGTAGTCGCCGCCGCCGATGGCCATCGCCTGACCGCCCGTGCCCATGCCGTCGAACTTGAAGAAGTTCACGCCGTAATCGCGGATCATCTGCGCGCAGATGCCTTTGAACCGCTCGTAGTACTTCGGCCCGCCCAACGAGAAACCGTTCTCATTGGTTTCGAAGCCCTGCTCGCGCGCGTACGCCAGCCGTTGCTCGCGAGCCCCTCCGTATCCGCCAAAAGGCGACAACCACGCGCCCACAGCCGATCCGTACTGGGCCGCAGCATCCTTCAATCCGGCGAATCCGTTTGGAAACCCGTCGTGAAACTGCCAGAGCGTCTGGTTATCGTCCCACCCGTCGTCGAACACAAAGCTATCCATGACCACGTTGCGGCCGCGGATAAGCTTCTCGCCGAAGGTGTGTATCGCCTCGAGGGCCTGCGCGTCGTTGAACTTCCTATCGGCCCATGCGATGTCGTACCACGAGTTGTAGTGGAGGAACGGCCGATAGGGATGGGCGCGCTCGCGCTCGACGTAGTACAAGAAGCCGCGCCGAAGCTGCCCGTCGGGCGTCACGCCGATGACGGCCGTGAGTTCCATAGCCGCACCGGCCGCTACGGCACAATGCCGCCGGAGTCCGCAGACGACACGATCGCCTTCGACGCGGTTCAGCGCCATGGGATGCTCGAGCGCGAAGAACATGCCGCCGCACACCACCGGCGCGCCCTGGGTAGTTCCCGCAACCTCGGCATCGGCCACCGCCACGTCGAGCAGCGTGATCTCCTCGACGGGAAGATCCGCTCCGGTCGCGCGAAGGGTGAGCCGGAGTGTGATGTAGTTCGAGCCGTCGCGTAACTCGGCGGCGTACTCGGCCTCGACCTTGCCGTCAGACGTACGGAGCACGGTCGCAAGCTTCCAGCCGCCGAAACGCTCAGCCAAGCGTCGCGCATCGGCCCGGCCCTCGAGTCGAGCCAGTTCCGGCGCTCTGGCCACCTCGAAATCGGCCGCGTCCAACGCGCCGCCATCCATCAACGTAGCCCTGAACAGCGATCCCCCTTGCACGCGCACCGCCTGGCCGGTTCCGCGAGGCCCGACCTCACCCAACCGGAGGCCGCCATCCCCAACGCGCCACGTCGCCTCGACGGCCTCATTGCTGAAGACAAACGTGCCATCGCCTTCCCGTGCTTCCGCGCGGCCAGGCTCATCGCCCGGATACGCCACCGCATACACCGACGCTGCACCATACGCACTCGTGCTCACCAGCGCCAGCAGCAGTCCAGGCAAGAACGTCATCAGCCTGTTCACCGTCATCATGGCCGTCCCCTCCTCGTTGTAGACGGCATTATGTGCGACCCGGCCGCACATTAACAACGCGCCATCGAGAAGAGCCTGCGCTGTGGACACCCCCCCCCGCTGTGACCCTTCTTCCATCTCCCGACCCCGCGCGGCGCGGGGCGCCGACCCAAGGTCTCCACGTTGTGGCCGCCCCGATCCAACCACGGTGGCCGTTCTTTCACCACGGCGTGCGACGCAGGGTGCCCCGAAGGGGCGTGAAGAATTGAGCCCAGGGCAACGCCCTGGGGATACAGGCGTTACGCAGTTCCCCGTCGCCCTGTAGGGGCAAAATGGGTGTTCGCCTAGAGGCCCGGCGCTATTGCAGGAGCCACAGGACCCGGACCAAACCGGCCGGGCCGCCCGATAAACCATCGCGTCGCGCCATCGCGATGTGTACCATACTCATGATCTTATCATAACCAGGTTGTACCTTTTAAATCATGCATAACTCATATTTCTCAAGAAGGTTGACATCACAAGATACTTGTGCTATCGTAAGAGCGTACTGGAGTTCGAAGTTGGGGGACGAGATCGTGCATCCGCTGGTAAGGATAGGATACACCACGGTTCCCACCTATCAGGTCTGCCTGGCCGTTGCCTTTCTCGTGGGCACTATCCTTTTGATAGATGCCAACAGAAGGTCCGTGAGTCCTCTGCGCATAGGACCGTTCATGATCGTGCCGTTGTATCTTGCGTCCCTTCTGGGCGCAAGACTGATGTCTACGCTCATGCCGCAGACCGCGCCGGTGGACTCGACAGCGCTCGCCTTGTGGAAAGGCGGATACTGGTACCACGGCGGCCTGATAGGAGGGATCGCGGCCTACGCCCTGTATCATGCGATGAGGAAGAACAGCATACTCGACGCCTCTGATCTGGTCGTTCCCTTTGTCTGTTTGGGCGAGGGGATCACGCGTATCGGATGCTTCCTGAGCGGATGCTGTTGGGGAAAGCCTGTCACGACCCTTCCGGGCGTCGTGTATCCGCGCGCCTCTCACGTATGGGCGCAACAGCTTCATGACGGACTGATCACGGAGAGTGCTGCAAAAGCCCTACCTGTTCACGCGGTCCAGTTGTATATGTCCATACTCATGCTCATCTTGTTTGTGCTCCTTCGACTGGTTTCGGCAAGAAGGATCGTGGCCGGCGAGATAACCCTTCTGTTCCTCGTAGCCCATTGCTTCGTCCGCTTCTGGATTGAATGCCTGCGGGCGGACATCGACAAGGCGGCGCTCGGGCTCTCTGCGACGCAATGGACATGTGCCGTTGTTTACGTGGCTGCACTGTCGCCATTGATGTATGTCTATGGACGCAAGCGGGCCGAGATACGTGTCGTGGCGTATGGAAAGGCCGCACCGGCATGACGATGGGAATGCTGATGTTAGTCTCCGTGCTTTCTGAACCGAAGGAAGCAGCTATGGATTCCCATGGAAGGATAACGGTGTCACCCGAGGATCGTGAGCGGGAGAAGCGTGCACAAAGTCTTCTTCACGAAGCCCAACAGTATTTCGCGAGCACTTCCCGCGATGGCGAGGTCGCCATTCGGAAGTACCAGGACGTACTGCGTGAAGTCAAACTCCATCCCGCCATCCGCGAAGACATCCTCTTCAAGCTGGCGGAGCTGCACGAACAAGCAGCGAACGCCAATGACTGCGAGGACCATAGCTCGCACGGCTCGATGGCCGAGGCCCCGAGATCGCACCTCGAGCATGCATTGGAATGCTACATGACCATCCTCGGGCTTGACGAAAGGCGTCCAGCAGTACTGGCCAGAACGCGCCTGGAAATGGGAAGAATCTGCCGGCGTCTTGGCCGCACTCCGGAAGCGGTGGACTACTTGCTGTCCGCCAGAGCAGTGGCCAATGGCGATGAGTTGGCTTCGGAAGAACTCGCAGCAGGTACGATAAAGGCCGTTGGCCGAAATGCCCTGGCGGAACTCGCGTCCATTCTCGGCGATCCGGCAAACCGACTGCTGCGCGAACGCGTGCTCGTCGACCACGCCGGAGATGCTGAGATTGCGAATGCCCTGGCCGCGTGCCAGTCCGCGGCCGACATGGTCAAACCGATTCCTCCGGCTATGGGGCGACTCGAGCAGTCTGTGATGTTGGTTCTTGCCGCATTCACCATAGGCCTGGTCGTGGTAATGAGACGAGGCTTGTATTGTACGCCGGCACATGGCATCGAGTTGCCTGCCGGCAAAGAAAGGAGAAAGTAGTATGAGATTAACGCCGTTTCTGTTTCTTGCTATCGTTCTGGCGGCATCGGCCGGCTCCGCCGAGTCGTACTGGACACCCGAACCGCCGCCCAGTGGAGAGTGCTCTGTGGATCCCGAAATGGTAACCTTGGATCAGAATGTGTGCTTCGGCGTGCTGAGTCTTGATGACAAGGACACGCACACGACCATTACACCGAGTGGGAAATGCGTTAACATCAGTCAGGCAATGGAGGACGATGTTGTTGGCGGCACCTGGCGGATATCGCAGGCCGGCTGCGCCACGGTAGACGAGGATGTAACGGCCAAGTGCGTCACGGCCGAAGCCTGGGACTGGGATCCGGATGAGGGCACAGGCGCTGAGGAAGAGATCTCCGGAACCTTCACCTTCGACGACAAACGCGACGCTGAAGACGCGAGGCATGACACGAGTGGCTGTTCACTAGGCGGAGGCCTGTGCGTCAAGCTGATCCCGGATCACGTAGAAACGATAGCAGCCTTCATGTGCCCAGGCGAGTATCCCGAGCATCACGGATCGGTATTCCTTATGTTGTGCAACAACGACGCCCATCCGGAGTTCTCCTTCGAAGGCCTGACGATCAAGGAGGAAATCACGAGTATCCAGTGTGCCATCCATGACGAGATCGTTGATGCCGCGATCAAACTGGTTATTGGGCAAGCCACGACAACATGGACACTGAATGCGAATGGCTGTTTCCACGATTGGCACGTTGTGGGACCAGGAATTACAACAATATTTGATCGTGGCAATCAGTTAGCCAAGCTTATCCAAGTATATGTTATTACCAGTACTGGATGGTCATCTCGGAATCCAAGCCACACGATAGGCCGCACGCCAGGCATATTCGGGGGGCTCTCCGCCTTACATTTGGTTGAGTTCACACACGAAGCTCAGGGATTCTGGCGAGTGGTGAAAGATGGCAGGACATGCGATCACACGCCATAATGCGAATGAACGTGATACAAAAAGAGGGATATGACATGACAAACAAGATCATCTGTGTTTATGCTAGTATCTATATCCTTATTTGCATGGTCGCATCGAGTGCAACGGGGTCGCCTTCGGAATCCGAGACGGCGAGTCCGTTGCTGCCGGCGACGCCGGATGTGCTGACTTCGCTTCGCGCGGCGGAACGTATTGAGAAGCTCAACTACCAGCTTGTTGAGACAGATCAGGGCTCCGTGCCGATAGCGGATGGCCTATCGACACACGATTCCGCAATTCGCGCCGTGCAAGCCGCGTTCCGAGTCCCTGTCTGTGAGGAGGTCCTCTATGGCAATCAGGCAGTCGAAGTGCGCAAAGCCCAACTACGTTTCACGTTCGCCGTGGAGGCCAATGAACGACTGGTGGATGCCCTGGACAAGCTCACGGCGACGACGGATGGCCTCGTTCAGTGGCGGATGCTCGACGGCCGGATTCTCCTGATCCGACACGATCCTCTCTCAGGCCCTGATCTGGACATCATGGATTGGCCGGTAGACGTCGATGTCAACGCGGAGACGCTTCTCGGTGCATTGCAGCAGATTGAGGCTGCCTTTAACCAGCAATATCCGGATTCGGCGCCACTGTTGGTACGGTCAATGTACGTTCAGTTGGATCTGAGCGGGCCGGCCGAGGATCCCGGCCAGACCGGCACGTTTCTGCTGCGAAGCAAGAGCACGTTGCGCGAGGCCGTCTTGGCCGTGCTGGACCGGATGCAAGATCCGGCGGTGTGCTATATGCTGGTCGCGTCGACCGACCAGCAAGGACGCATGCACTTCGCTCTCTGGCTAACCAAGGATGACGCTCCTCAGTGGAACACCTACGCCAGCGGCGAGGAGATGTCCAAGCACCAGGAGCTCATGGCAGAGGGCAGAGACCGCCTCGAGGGGTATTTCTCCGACCGAGAGAAGGCGGCGGGCGAAAAGCGGTGAGTTGGATCCTGGTGTTCCAGTGCCTGGTAGGCCGACGTTCTCCTGTGCGCTGCGGCGATTGCCCTCGAAAGGCTGGACAATCTAGCCCAGGGCAACGTCCTGGGAATACAGAATTTACACAATTTCCGATCGCCCTGTAAGGGCATAACGGGGGGCTCCACGGCCTCCTTTCGGCAGGATTGCCGCGCGTGGCACGTAGGATTATCATGCCCTTTCAGGGCGATTCGTTTCGGGACGCCGTTTTCCCAGGGCGTTGCCCTGAGCTGTAATCTCGCGGCCCTTCAGGCCGCCGCGTCTTGGCGTGCCACGCTCTCACCAGGGCGTTGCCCTGGGCTGTAATCTCGCGGCCCTTCAGGCCGCCGCGTCTTGGCGTGTCGCTCTTTCACCAGGGCGTTGCCCTGGGCTGTATTCTCGCGGCCTTACAGGCCGCCGCGTCTCAGCTTTCACCAGGGCGTTGCCCTGGGCTATATTCCCGCGGCCTTACAGGCCGCCGCGTCTTGGCGTGTCGCGCTTTCACCAGGGCGTTGCCCTGGGCTGTAATCTCGCGGCCCTACAGGCCGCCGCGTCTCGGCGTGTCGCGCTTTCACCAGGGCGTTGCCCTGGGCTATATTCCCGCGGCCTTACAGGCCGCCGCGCCGTGACAATCGTTCCTTCACCAGCGCGATTGCCCTGAAAGGGCCGGAATAATCTAGCCCAGGGCAACGCCCTGGGAATAAAGGAGTTACAGAATTCATGCTCGCCCTGTAGGGGCAGAACAGGGGGCTAGCCTGAAGATCCGACGTTGTCGCGAGAAGCCATCG